>Ga0180217_1000267_pt1 | contig 96834 bp, 43 predicted proteins | sample eDN3rd37CBELigOP_FD_128521 | JGI IMG/M metagenome (GOLD analysis project Ga0180217, IMG submission 128521) | Enriched Organic Plus compost microbial communities from Emeryville, California, USA - eDNA 3rd pass 37_C BE-Lig OP (version 2) (version 2) ...
CCTTTCCCGCCTCGACCACAAGTTCGACCTCATGTACGCCAAGCGTGCATTCGTCCACTGGTACGTCGGTGAAGGTATGGAGGAAGGTGAGTTCTCTGAGGCTCGTGAGGATCTTGCTGCTCTCGAGAAGGACTACGAGGAGGTCGGTACCGACTCCGTCGATGGCCCTGCTGAGGGTGAGGAAGGTGATGAGTACTAAATTGGTTCATTCGAGAATTAACCACGTCAAGTATTTAAGACTCGTTGGTCCAGTGTCTTGTACTGCATGAGGCCCTTTTCCAGCCCTGTCTAACACCATAAAACTCTTTTGTAAGCGATTACATCATCTCGGACCTGGACAAAACGCGATTGTGCTGGCTTATTATTGGATTGAAAAGGGACCACAGCTCACTTCGATGCCATGTTGTACACTTTATTCGTCGGACTCAACGGATAGGCACGGCGATAGATGAGTGAGTAGGCAGCAACATTGGCTTAGTAGGCGATAACTTAGGTTAGGGAGTCGGTTGATGATGAGACCATCACATCTCGGAGGCTGCAGAAAGTGCTTTCTTTGCCCATTCATCCATGTCTCGCTTCAGGGTCACATTCGGGACAATGTCACGAAGCATGAGAGGTTGGTTCGTGTAGGGGTTCTTGGGGGTTTTCATTAGTTGGCGCTTGAGCGTCCAGAAGTCGATGTGAATATTGGATGGGAGTCGAACCGGCCAGCTCATCAGGTCAAACAAAATGGAATCTTCATACTCCATTGGATGATCTGCCAGCGCCTCCTCACGCCTGGCTCGCTCCTTCATGAGTAAACCAATACGCTCGACTGCAGTTTCAAACGTCTTAGCTTGCTCCGAACTCAACTTGCCATGCTTTGTAAGAATACGAAGCGCGTTAATGAAAGTGTCTTTCGAGAAATGAGAATTGGGTGAGGTAAATTCCCACAGGAAAGCCGCCCCTGAACCGAAATCTGACTCTTCGAGGGGCTCGATGCACTTGCTCGCTTGAATCTTATGCACTAGGTCAACAAATGGGTCTGCACTGGCAGATGTCGTTCCAACAGCGGTCGAAACTGGATGAGACTTGTACGAACACAATCGCACGAAAATGCTGGCAGTCTGCTTGAGAATGTCTCCGGGAGAAAAGTTGTATCTCTTTGGATCGGCGACTCGGATTTTGGCTGCATCGTGCACGAGTGCTTTGAACACCAGACCAATGAAAGTCGCGGCTCGCGCAGCGAACTCACGCGACAAGAGAGAAGTTGGGGCAAGGTTTGATAGCGTCACAAGGAACGTTAGACTCGTGGACAATAAGACAGCATAGTGATGTGCTTTGGCCTCGAGATTTTCAAGCGATTCTTCCTCAACGCTTGGCTGTTGCTGCTGGGATCCAGCGTTAGCGGCATTAGTGACGTCAGCGGAAGATCCGCTGTCCGTCGATGCGCCATTTTGAGGATTCGATGCTTCCTGAGAACGTGACGATCCGAAGAGGGCTCGAATTCGATCCATGGCTGCAGACTGATTACTGTCTCGTGATTCAGACTGACGTCGATTATCGCTCGATGCCTTTTGCTCCCGCTTTCGAATTTCTTCAAGATTCCTACACAGGTCATGGAAAATCTCACCGATCTCTTCAAACAAAATGTAAAGGAATTTGTCAACGAGTGGGAAGACGACTAAGTCGTCAGCATGAGCGAGCAATGTTCGGAATTGCGCAGCCTCATCTGCATCTTCTGCATCGACTTCTTTGGTCTCGGTCTTTTCTTCGCTGGCCAAATCTTCAGTACCTAGTGCTTTGTGAACACGAATAAGCATTTCAGGAGTCAATGCCTTATGCGACAAGGAAATCAACTTCTTGAACACGTAGTTGTGTGACTCGACGTTAAGGAGAGCCTGAAGTACACGCACAAGTTTAAAGCGAGTCGAGAGGCGCTCATAATAGCTTAAATTTAAGTCCGTGAAAAGGAACATCACGAACGGCACCATATGAGCCTGAAGGAATGGTGCCCGGCAGAAAAGATGCGCTTGTGGATCAATGCTAAGTTCTTCGTCTCCTCGAGAGCCCAGAGGCGTTACGCACGCCAAGAGGACATCAGGGATGCGGGACAAGGTAGCAGGTGAAACTGTATATCCATATGGAACTCGTGCTGCCAACGGCGCCGGTGGCGCAGGATGCCCATTGATCAGGAAATGCAGCGGGGTGTGCGTGCGCGAGGAGAAAAGGCCTGAGTATGCCACGAAGAAGGTAATGATACTCTCTAGCGGGCCCGAACTTGAAAAGCTGCTCATGGCATAGCGGGGGAGGGGCAAAGGCTTCGCATTCGAACTATCCGCGTCACCTGTCGATGAAGGATGTGATTCGAGATGTGGGGAGGACGAAGATGGCCGAGTCATGCTCATTGCATAGAGGCTTGAAGTGCTGAGGTGATACTGAGCGAGCCAGCCAGCAATAACTTCAGTGGGGAAGGACGGGAACGCTTGCAAAAGTGCAGCTGGAGAATTAGGCGCAATAGGAACCTTCTCTAAGATTTCCTGCAGCGTGCGATCATCGACAGCGTCCCGGCTTGATAGATCTTGGAGTGCGGTCGCAAGTTTGGAGTGGTAATTACTGTCCATAGACATCGGGAGCCAAGAGAATGGAGAAGAGCCGCAGGCTAAGAGATACTCCGTGTAATGGCCAAATAACTCGAGAGCACGTGTTGCGAAGGGAGAGGAATACGTGAGCGAAACCAAGCTTACGAAACGAGTATTGGCCTGTCTGAATAGTTTCAGCATGTTGTAGTAGTTGATAACGAGTCTCTGCTGGGTGGCATGCAGTTTCGACCCTCTGCCCGTTAAACGAGCGAACTCGGCAGCATCAAGTCCACGCTGGATGCACGCCTGCCAGCTATCAGGTTCCTGAGAAAATTGGGACTTCAGCCTTTCGCGCATTGTCTGGTACTCGGGTGCCTCCGAGCAGCACGCATCCACATCAATTTCGTTCATGATGTTGAGGGGGATGTTAGCCGCGGTCAGTTGTCGCTGGGCATCAAGGTAGGCCTCCTTCAGGCGCTCGTAACGAGTCATAAGAATGGAGAGCGCCTCTGTGGCTGCATTCAAGAATAGACTTGTGGATGTCAAGGTGAGAGCATACAACTCCGTCTTCAGGTTAAAAGGTCCGCCCCAAGGCTGCATTTCATGAAGATCTGTAGTTTGTGGAGGAGGGCTTTTTAGCAAGTGTCGAACCGATTGCACGGCTACTGCGCGCGCCGCTGCTGCTGAAATCCCTCCGGCCAGCTTGGGTGTAGTAAAGAGGCGAGTAGACTCCATGGGCGGAGAGAGATAACGTGAAAATAGAGGTGGGGAAACAATCGGCACATCAGGCGAAGAACCAGGAACGCCGCCTGAAGAGTGGTAGTTAGCAATGTAGTCAAGGTAATCTTGTAGCTGCTGGATGACCACCTTGGAATTGGGCCCAGATGCCAGGCTAGATAACACCCAGAAGTAGGGATAACGATGCAATGCCTGCACAGTTGATTGAGGCTTCCGGGCTGGGACTCCTGCGCTAGATCCTTGTGTGACATCATGTGCAGCACCCGATGAGCCTCGCAATTGAAGTCGCGCCGGTGGGTTCGCGTCATCAGACACAAGTGCATGCAGCAACAGTGCTGGAGGAAGTGTCTTGCACTCAGACCCATCAGTCGTAGAATCGCCCGCATCGGATTTGCTTTCCTCGGGTGTAATATTCTCATATAACTCAATGAGTGGTGGGGGAGGGCTGAATAAGATTGGATCGATGTGACTAGATGCCGCAAAGTAGTGGGGCTGAATGGCTTCGGGTACAGGGGCCACTAGGGTCGCCTGGAGTAAACGAGCCCGGTCGTCTGGTGATGCCACAGCCAACTGTGGGAGAACTTTGGCTGCCCACGCATGCTGTGGATATCGGTGAGGGCGTTTGCTCAGCGCAGCACTGCAGAGATCGAGGAGTAGATTCGACAGGTTAAAATGTTGGATGAGAGGCAGCTGCTCTTGAGTCGACGAAGCGAATCGATGGTTCACCAGGGTGTCAGTCACTGTTGTATCCCAAGGCATCGCTCGAGGTCCCTCCCAGTCTTGTGTCATCAGCGCAACATCTTGCGCAAACTGGGAGTACGATACTGGATGGGATTTGTTCAAAAGGCGCGCAAGAAAATCTAAGATCCGTCGACGTGCTGGAGGCTGGTGATGCTGTTGAGTGTGACCCTGATGGGCTGGGTTGCGTTGAAAAGCTAGTAACGCCAGCAGTGAAGCAACGCCAGCTGTGGCCGTTTGCTGCGAAGCGACATACCTACCAAATGTCGATTCCAATTGCTCCTTCTTATAAGCCATTTTCACCAATGCGGGTTCGCCCACTAATGCGAACAAGTTCGTGAGCAATTGGCCCGGGAGTGCGGACGAAGCGAAGTTAGTTGCGGTCGTACAACACTTGTCGTTTGGTACCGCTTGTGGATAAGGTATCGAAATAAGCCTTTGTTGAGATCCTGGAGCTGACCTGTCCGTTCTGAGGTCAGGCTTGACCTGTGGCACCTTGGGCTCCTCAGTTGGCTTCAAGGATGCCAGTGCGCTAGGTACCAAGGAAGATAGGGAAAAGCTTGGAAGCGCACTGAAAAGTGACTTAAAGATTGTGTTCTCAGTCTGTTGCGAATCCTTCTCCGCTTGCTTCGAAAAACTATCGGAATGGCTCTGAAGCGCCCGACGGATGTAGTCAACCGGTATCGACGGAGGCACCAGCGCTGGGCACGCTGGAGCAAAGGCTGGATGAGCGGCAATAAGCTGTCCCAATCCATCGATCACTGCAATGCGATGCAAGGCAAGGAGAATGCGTGCGAAAGAACCAATGACCAACGGACGTTGGAATGCCATAAAGGAGGCTAAATCCCGACCTTCAACCAGACTTCGAGCCATGGCTTGAGGTACAGACACGTTTGACGGATACAGGAGTTCATCATCCAAGAAACCGCAGCGCGAGTCGCGCGGCACAGTTGGGTTCGTGCCTTTGTTGAGAACTGACGCAAGTTCGAGAGCGGAATTGACGTTTGAAGACAATGCTTCGTGAGAGAATGCAATGTCTTTCTCGCTTGGACTAGGTAGAAGGCCAACTCCCGTAATGCGTAAGAACCAGTTTCGTCGTGCAATCTGCGCTCGTGCTACGAGTGAAAGGTACGAAACCACGGGATAAAAGACACGAAGGACTGCATCGGCAGCGTCAGAGGCGAAACCCATCCGCACTGAATGATCGAAATGTCGCTCCTTGCTGAATGCAGCATTCACAATGTCGTTCAATAGTGCGGGGTGCAATCGGCTTCGACCTGGGTGGTTTGAACCTCCTAGCCTGCCGAAGATGTCAACATCACTTTCAGAAGAAATTTCAGACGCTAGTCCAGCGGCGATGAGTTTGGGCAAGCCGGAGTGCTGAGGATGTGCAATGGATGATGCGCTCGTTAGCCGGTGTGGATCACTCTCTGAAGTTACTGGCATCTGGTCGGCATCAGTCATACCACTCAGCAAGGAGATGAATTCTTGGTATACTGCTGGGAAAAGTCTGGCCGATCTGTGGCGTGCAATGGTGGCTTGATCATTTACTGCTGAGGGTGAGGAGCGCAACTCAGGTCTAAAGGAATGGGAAGAGATTAATGCCAGTGGAGAGGCCTCCAGTAGCAGATCAAATAGGCGAGACGACACCGAGGCGATGATGGCGTCGACGTCGTTTAAGCAGCGTTGAACAAGACCGGGGTGGTCCAACACCGCGTAGTGCATTGCTGTTAGCGCATTCACCGGGCTAGGCTCTAGGGTTAGCAAGTTCTTGTCAGGCTTGTCAACGACTGCATCTACGGGTCTGTAGTACGCGCGACTTGGCAGTACCGCAACAAAACGACGAAGACCTAGGTTCTGGAGTTGTGTAGATCCCGAGGCTTCACCTCCTGTGGTTCCGGTGCTTGAGCCCGTTCCTGAACCAGATGCGTACGAGGTCAAGGCTGGAGTTGCAGCTGCCTTTAAGGCGGCACGAAGATCGGCTAGACGGCTATAAACTTGCGTCAGGTAGACAAATTCGGTTGCACTTGATTGTTGGCTCCACTCATCGTCGTCCTCATTCAGCTTTTCCATCCACATTGCTTCCTCAAGTTGTTCGCGTTCCTCGTCGACGGCTTCCGTTCCTTCTGCTGTCGAAGCAGCCGTCTGTGCGGTTCGAGCCTTTCGCGCGCACATTCGAATTGGATGTGTGGCCAATTGGCTGCCAAGCTCTGTGAGCAAAGCCGGGAGATGCTTCAAGGTGAGCGTCGGCTCATTCAGCACCTCTCGCAGATTATCTTGGAAGTTGGTTGAGGCTTGAGCTGCCTTCGAGTCACTCTCCGGCTGTATCAGTTCTGTAAGGATAGCAACGGCTGAAGGCTGGCCCTGAAGTAAGCTACGGACGTGTGACTCAAGTCGGCCTGGCACGTACTTCGTGGGATCGTAGGCCCGTGGCTCTGACGTGGCAGAGTATTGATCCGCCGATGTAAGGGAATATGCAGAATACGAGCTGGTCGGGAGAGGTCTACCAAGTTCGTTGGATCGCACAGCCCCCACAAACGAGTGTAGAGGGAGCCTGACGGGCGTCTGATTCGCATAACGCGTGGTAATGTGGAAAGCGGATGAAATCAGGAAGTGACTGTAAAGTTTGAAGAAACCCTCGGCTGCTGAATTTGCTAGACCTGTAGCTCCGCCCTCAGAAGCCTTTTGGCTGAGAACCGCCAAGCGAGAGAGTTGAATAATGAACGGTTGGTGTGGCATGGCTGGATTCCAGACCGGGGGTTGAGCTTGCTGTGCATGGCTTGTGGCAGACGAGGTGTGGGCTGTTTCCTCAGATGTAGTCAACGCTGATGCTGTCGTGGCCGGGTGATGGTGAGACGGCTCTGATGTATATTTTGGCTTCACCTCGCGCTTGATCCTAAGCCGTTTGGCTTCTTCCTCAGAGTCACTGTCGTCGTACTTCTTGAATGGTTTGATGGCATGTGACTTGGGTCGCTCTACTGTTACTTCCTTCACCTCCGGGGCCACCGTGGGTCTAGCAATGTTGGGACTCTTGCCTGTGGCTCTAACTGCTGGTTGGTTTGCAGCTTGAAGATTCGGTGAGATGTTCTGTGAAGCCGCAAGAGAGGATCCACCTGTGGGTGTTGTCTTTTCGGGTGTTGCTGGGAGGTGCGTCGAATTGGCAGCTCCTCCAGCTTCTGACTCTAGAGCGCCTGAGTCCCCGGCGGCATTGCGGTGCAGTCTGCTGAGCAATGCAGCACGTCGCTGCTCACGGATGGCATCAGCATTGCTTTGCATGTCTAGATTCAATGGGAGATGGTAAAGCGGGTTGTTTAACCCGAATAGAATGATAAGTGATGTGAATGCGGTGTAGAGACATCATCTTGCGCTCGCATGGTCGTCACAATGCTATAACCGGATCTTGCATATGTCGACCGAGTATAGGCGAAGTCACGAGGTATCCCTCAATTGAGAACACTAGGCTTAGCAACCGAGTTCTTATCCAGTCTCCCCCATCAATATCAGTCCAATGAGCAGCACTCGGTCCAGGAGCAGATGTGGAGGATGCAGATCTGGGTCACAGGAAAGAGCGTCCCGGCGTCCCGTAACGCCCCGTGGTGTGACCTGTAAAACTGCCCCCTACTTGAACACAAACGAACCCGTGCTAGGATGCTCCAATGGTGGATCTCTGCTGTGAAAGAAAACTCCGATCGGCCGGTTTGTTTTGTTGTTGTCTCGAGCACTGTTCTGAACTCGACGGCTTCCCGGGATAGGTCACGAGAAGAGAGACAGTCGTTGATACTCAATTGGGGCGCAGTACAGGTGTTTCTTCAAGGGTGGGGCGCGCTCTATCATTATCACTACGGTCGGCAGAGCATATCCGTGTGCGTCAAAAAATCCTAGAATGCAGTGACGAAGTAAAGTTTACGTACTGGCATGGTTGGCTTCATCGCTACCATGTTGGGGCCCCCCTTGTTGCTGGTCCTTATTCCCATCTTCACCACCGCCGCCTCCAGTGAACCACCGCTTGATCGCACCGAACATGAGAAGCAACGATCTATGACCGGGTTGATCTAGGTCTTCGAACCGATCGACCGACACAAGCAAGTAATGACAATAGTGGTGGGGGGCTGTAGTAATGGCTGTGTATCGCTCTCTACTCGTATGCTCGCTGGACCTTCTCTCCACAAAAAGAAGACGAAGAGGAAGAGGAAGAGGAAGCAGAAGCAGCAGCACGAGGAGCGCGATCAGTCTAGAAGAATGCCGAAAGTGGTAGGTACGGCTGATTGGCAGTGAGAGTGTGGGGCAAACGGAGCCAAAATCGCAGCAGAGGCACGCTGACAACTCGTACTACACACCGAACGAAGCAATACAGCTCATACTTCTGCCCCCAAGCCACACGCGAGATATTCCAAGGTCCCTCGAACTTGTTCGGTTTCCGGAGATACAGCCTGCACGCTGCGAGTGCATGCAGCATTGTGAAACGGCGCAGACAGATACCATGGGCCTGGCCATACTCGGATCATGACATATAGCGCTCTCCATGGGCACACGTGACGAGAACCGAGGGTACGTGGAAGTCATTGTCACACAGTTGCAACATCTCCTGTAAACGACGTCGACTGTGGCGGTTAGTGGCGCGGCCTCAGCGATATTTTGGGTTGTTAAAGTGTGGGATACTTAACTAACAGCCAGCGTACCACCCCTCACAACCGCATCCATGTCAAACACTACTTTGAATAATATGCCAAATCCCAACTCCCGAGCTGGCGTCATGGGGTCTGAATATCCCCCCCAGTAGAGCGCATCACACTTCCCGCAGCGCAGATAGACTTGTAAAGCCCGTATCACTCCAACCCAGCGCACTTGCGGTCGATGCTCACCCCTTCGCCACGACACCGGCCTGCGCACACTTCATCATCAGTCCACCGATCGGGCTTTCGCGTGAGCTGCAGTCGATCTCGAGGAATTGACTGGCCTCCGGGGCTCAACAACGCCTTCGCAGACACTCGGGGCCCAATCTTTCATTAAATCGCTTAGCTTGCACCCCTTCCCTCAACCCGTGGCTGCCCCAAGTGCTTCTTAAGTGACTTGCTTGACTGATCAATTGGCCAGGCTGCTCAGCTTCGACGTGGATAGGCCCTCTTAATAAAACTGAAAATGTGTGTTGCAGTCCATATACAGCAGGTTTACGTCATCCCACAGTGATTGGACTCCGTGAGCAGTCCCAATCCCATGTCCTCTCACGCAGTTAGCCCCTGGCTCAAGGCCTGAGGCGAGCGAATCCGGGCCAGGACGGATGGCCTGGCAGCGATGGATGGGGAAAATTGACAAAATCGAGTCAATGCGGCTTGAGAAAAAGGGTCAAAAGGGGGTATATATGCCAGCGCATTCTCATTTCGATCCTTGCATTGCGCGCGTGACTCGTATGATTATCCATCAAACTCCTGCATAGCCCGGTATATTCTGTCCTAGCTTCGTAAATGTAGTGTTTACTTTGGCTGAGTGAGCTTCGAAAGCACGTTACGCCTGTTCGAGACATCCTCCTACAACGGATGCCGCGACGTCCGCGAAATCTCGCGTGGATGTAGATTACTAGCACTGTCAGAGCTCGTAGACCGTGGTCCCTAGTCTCGTAGGGCCTGGTTTAATGCTCAGAGGGTGCCGCAAAGCTCCGGGGAAATCCGGCGTTGAAAGGAGTTGGAAAGAGGTGAATGACTGAGTGCCCTAAAGTGAGGATCATTGTAATAAGACAGCCTGATGTACATCGACTCATATTTCCCATCACTCGCCCTGCCTTTCCAAACCCCCTTGCAGCTCCTGTCCCTAGTCCTGGCCATGTTCCGCGCGCTTAGTCGAGCAGTAGCACCCGTCGTGACGCGCTCGTTCAAGCAACCCAACACGAGCATCACACTCAGTACGTAACACACTCACCCGCGCTTAGCATTGTCTGGAGTGCTCCTCTGTCTTGTCTTGTGCAAATCTCGGTGATCGTTCTCCACGTTGCAGAACCGAGGGTGATCTAGAGGAAAGCAAGATTTAGACTGGATGTGTATGACTATGTTTGCTTGAAGCACCACCCGTAATACGTGTCTTATATGTTGCCTCACGAACAATCCCTGGCCCATCCTGTCCTCGTTCAGACTCTGTCCAAGCTTCCGCAGCAGCCTCTCGCCTCTTCTCGGAACGCGTGTTTGTCAACCCGGACACTTTCGTCAACCCTGATGAGGCAGAGCCCGGCACAGTGAGCTTCGCCTTCTACGACATGCGCACGGCCAAGACATACCACGTCAAGGACGCTCACATCGGTGAGACCATCCTTGAGGCTGCACAGCGCAACAACGTCCCCTTCGATGCTTTCTGTGGTGGTATCGGTGGTCTCGAAAAGGACCGTGGTGATGGCTCGGCATGCGACGGTTGCCACATCTACTTCCCAATTAACACCACTAACGTTGCAGAGCCTGCAGATCCTTGGGAATCCCACACACTTGAGACCGCCGTCCGAAACGTTCGCAAGAACCAGTCGCGACTTGCATGCATGGTTGAAGTCACAGAAGGTATGAACGGCTTCACCTTTGCTATGGTGCCCTCAGACTTCCCTCCTGAACACGACTCATGGAATCCCCCCAAGGAGTTCTAAATGCGAAATGCGTTGAGAACACCATAAGAAGGGACAGATACGCAAAGAGCAGGTGAATCGAATGCAAGTTATGATGAAGCGCCGAGCCGGTACATGGTGTATAAGTAGGAATTCGATCAACGTCGGCTCGTCTTTGTCCTAACGTGACAAGAATGAAAGTATCGTGTGGAATGTGGAGAAGCGATGATCTGACACCACGCACGCGACCTGGTGGACCAGTCAAACAACAGAAAGAAGGATGTATAGCAAAGAAACGAACAACAGTTGGCCTTCTTGAGTGAATCTTTCATCGGTTCCCTTAAACCTTGACTGACCACAGGGCGGACATGGAATGATGTGTTAGGTCAGACCGGCGTCCGCGTGTAGTTGGCCGATCAGCCACAACACGCTCCATCATGGTGTATGATGAGCTGAAGAAACCATTCTGAAGCTCAATTAGTTGCTCAGAGATATTGAGTCAACTACCACAACTACATTAAGTGTATTAATCAATAGTAACCTAAGTTATCCACGAATAAACAGGTAAAACCCCGTAAGACATCCACGCATCATTCTTATTGTCCTTGAGCTGTCCTTGAGCTGTCCTTGAGGAAATGACAGAGCGGCTTGGGTTATACTTAATGAACCGCCACTCTCTGATGCTTGGGATCAAACTCCTGCTCGCCCTCAGTTGGTGTCTTGCTCATGATGAATTTCTTGTAGATTCGGCCGAATCGTTCGCGCTCCGACAAGGGTAGAGAAATAGCAGTCTCGTCCAACCCGTCAAGGAAATCTCGCATGGAGAGTCGGTCAGGATACTTCTCCAACTCGACGAGTGCCTCCTTCTCAAGTGGATCTGAAACATTCTCGGGAGTACTTGTGCGGCTCTCGAACCGCTCTTGGCGCTTTTCATGAGCAAGCTTGGCATTGGATACCAGTGCTGCCAGGTCTGCACCGGTAAAGTGTTCGGTTATTGCTGCAATTTTCTTGAGATCCACACTTGGAGCAAGTATTGGGGATGGGTAGGTGGGATTGATTCTCCAGTTCTCGAGACGCTCGAGACGCTCGGTTGCAGCAGTCAGGTCATCGTCTTCGTCTTCGTCAGTGCGCTTTGAAACTCCGGCATCCTCTGGCATCTTGGTTTCCCTGCCTGCTGTCTCAGGTGGGGAGTGAACCTTGCAAATCGCTCGAAGAATATCAAGCCGTTCCGCTTCGGTCTCTGGCAACGCGCAATAAACAGCCTTATCAAGTCGGCCCGGACGCAGAAGCGCGGGATCGATTAGATCAGGTCTTGATGATGCAGCTACGACGTAAACACCTGCTCGACCTTCTACACCATCCAACTGGCAGAGGAACTGGTTGACAACACGGTCTGTCACTCCTGTGCTATCGCCTCCTCGTTTGGGAGCGATGGATTCAAATTCGTCGAAGAAAATCACGCAAGGAGCTGCAGCCTGCGCACGTGCAAACAAGTCCCGCACATTTTGCTCTGATGCACCGATGTACTTGTTCAGCAGTTCTGGACCTTTCACGGAGATGAAATTGAGCCCGCATTGTGCTGCGACGGCATTTCCCAGCATGGTTTTGCCCGAGCCTGGTGGACCGTACAGTAAAATGCCAGAGCGCAGCTTGACGGGCACCTTACTGAATATCCTTGCGTAACGAGCCGGGAGCTCGAGAGTTTCAATAAGTGTGGCTTTTGCTGTCGCCAGGCCGCCAATATCGCTCCACTTAACTGGAGGCCCCGAGGATGTTGTGGATTTTGTCGTGAATGAGAGCTGAGCCGCTGTCTTGAAACCTTGAGATCCAACCGCAATGTCATCAGCTGTGATCTGGATCCTGGCCGCCCCGGCGAGAGTTGGATCAGCAGCACGGATTTGTCGAGCTGAGGCAGCGTTAACGATTCTCTGAAGCAACTGTGTCAAGTCATCGATCGAATAACCATCCACCTTTGCGGCTAGCTTGGCAAGCAATGACTTGGTGATCTGGACTGGGAACACGCGCTGCGGCTTGAATACGTCCATGACTTGAAGTGGAGTAAGTAAGGGTCGAGCGACTTGCTCTGCTTGCTTCTCGGTTGAGCTAAGCCAGGCGGGCACACTAGTTTCGAACTGAGTCTCGATCTCCTCGAGAGCTAGAGGCTGAGCCGAGTCAGTTCGAGTCATTCGGTGCAAGAGCCGCTCAATCAAATCCATGTACTGATTTCTGGAACGTACAGTAGGAAGTGCAAAGGTATCCTGGAACAAGCCACCACGTAAGAGTGCCGGATGAATCGCCCCAGCCCCGCTTGCAGTCGCCAAAACAATTACAGGCTTGTGTCGGAAGTAGAGCGTCGGCTGTGTCTGCTGTACTTTCGATGCCGTTGGAGTGGTCAGTGGGAATGCGGAAGCACTCGACGAGGGTGAGGAAGGCGCTTGAAGGGTGACCAAAGTAGATGCCGATGCGTCACGCAACGCGAGGAGCCTGTCAGATAACCACTCAGCCAGGGATTTGGTGGCGACTTGCTGCGTTGAGTCTCCTTCAGACCCAGATCCACTAGACGCATCAGCTGGAACAGCAACATCCAAGTCATCAAGGATCAACAGAACCGCAGGGCTACTCGAGGACTTAGCGAGAGACGCCACAGTGGCCAAAAGTCGCGAGAAGTACGCTCGCTTCGTGGGCGTGGATGCCCGTGACAAATCCCTTAGTGGTGCATAAATAGGTCTTACAAGCACTTCTGGATTGGTAGCCACATGCTGCGCGACTGCTAATGCACAGGAGGTTTTACCACACCTTCGAGCTCCGGTGAGCAGAAGTGTCGCCGCTGGATTTCGCACGCGGCATTCCAAGAGCAGCTTCAATGCTGCTGCGGGATTGCAACCAACAGCAATGCGAGCTACTATCGATTGTTGGACCTCAGACAAACCCACCAGCGTCTTCATGCCATCCACAAAACTCAGCGGTCTTGGTACGTTGAAGGAGTTGGTGGCGCTTTTTTGATCTAGTGGTGTCGCCGGAATAATCGCCATCAGGTCAGGAGTGGTGCGCGGCAACAACAAAGGAGTGTTGTAAACAACGAATGGCAGAGGAGTGAACGGTTCGCGCGGAGTTGCTTGTGGGACTGGCTCAAATGCAGAGTTCACATCGAGTGCCTCAACGGTGTGACGAAGGCTGATACCACCCGCAAAGGGATCGGCTGATGCTGAAGTCGAGGACGTTCCTGTAGCGGCATCACCTGCGGAGTCACTAACGCCTCGCTGTGCACATCTCGAGCCGTCAGCAAAGTATACTGATGCATCGGGCGGTGTCCAGATACCACGAATCTGTCCCAGGGTCCGCTGAGTATCGGTGGGGCTCTCTGGATAGTTGGGTACAACTTTGGTGAGCAGGACTGGCATGGCAGAGGGGAGCGAGCTGTACTGCGAAAAGAAACCTGGAGTGACGGAAGCCTCGCCTCGGTCCTCACGCAGCGCTGCTCGCGTGACGTTTAGCGAAAAAGACCCCAGTTCCTGTGAGAGCCTCACAATGTCCGACGCATTGCCGAAGTTTGTGGCATCCATCTGAGGAGTTGCAAGAGATTGTGCGAGTCGTAGCGCGCATCGTGGAATAGGGGAAACTAAGATACTAATAAACGCGTCTGGATACGAGCATTGGACATTGTGGGTCGCGGAAAAGGCTGGCACAAAAGGAATGGTCAGCACTGTGTTTGGACTAAAGCATAGTTGGCTCCCAATTGGTTGATTAGCCAACCACACTGCAAAACTTGACACGATGTGTTCCGAAGGCAGTCCATACGCCGTTCGCTTATCTTTGGCGTTCACCTCCGAAGGATGAACTAGTTCGGGTGTCGAAACTCCTGAAGTTGCATGACCGAACGAGTAACTCGCAGCGTTATCGAAAATCACCTGCTGAATGTAGAGAGCCTTGAAAGCATCACCTGTAGCGATTTCTTCCGGCCGACTCGGGAAGCCGTCATTGTCCGAGGCCTGGCTACGGTATTGCCTTGGTGCGACCCATCCTCCTGCTTGATACTCAATCGCTGCGGCGCCTCGCCCACGCAATGACGCGGTGGATGCCAGGATAGGTCGCGCGAGGATGGGATGGAGAGAAGTTGCACTAAGAATAGAAAGCAACTGGCTGCTTCGCTCTCGAAGAATAGCAAGCTCTTGGTCAAGCTTGGTGAAAACGCTTGTAATTGACCTGAACATTTCGTTTTCACGATCGCGTTGTTCAACTGAAGTAGGAGTGGGCGCGATTCCCCTCAAGTCCACGAGTTTGGCACGCAGAGCTTCAACCTTTTGACCGCATAATCGATGCCACTGGACCATTTGGGTACAGTAGGTTTCTAACGACTTGGCATAGTCTTGCGCAAAAGACGTGCTAACTGCATCATTAGTTGTCTTTGACTCTGTCTTTCGTGTGGGGTGTGCGGCAACCAGTATGCCCCGCGCAGCCGAGACGCTGGCGGGTTCCAACTCGACGCAAGATAACGCAGGAGAATCCAAGACAGCACGCTGAACCGAAGTAAGAATTGCAGTAGGTACGATGGTACTCCCCGGTTGCAGTGTTGCTGCGGTTGTGTGACTAATTCCGCTGAGGTTGAGTCCGGCCTCTCGAGCAACCGAATCGAGTGGTAGTGCCGCTACCACACATGCCATCGCTGAGAGTTGTTGCTGCTCGCCGACATCACTCTCTAGTCCGAACTGCAAGCCTCCAACATCGTAATCGAGCTCAACCGTCTCACTTGACTGTTCATTCCTTCGAACCTCCTTGACGCCAAGCGTCCGGAGTGATAGCAACCGGCGGAGTGACTCAACCTTCACGCTGGCCAGCAGGTGATGTAAGCTGTTGAGCAGCTGTGACAACGACGTCGTAGTGGAAATGTGGCTGTGGAGATTATCAGGCATGGGTGGCGATGAGATAGAAGGGAAAGAAAAGTTCTCGCTACTATCTCCCTCCGGAGGCGGTCTAACTAGTACGGCAGCCGCATCTAACTCGTTCCTCGTGGCTTGAAGTCTTTCTGTTAGTTGTGTGATGAACTTGGGCGAAATCCTCAGCGTATCAAGTGGACCCTTGGTTGAAGCGGGTGCTTGGGCGTCTGTAGATGACGAAACCGCCCAGTTCGCGGCTCCTGCGTCGATTCTCCGTCGAATCGACACGAGGGCTCCAGGCTTCACTTTCATCCTGTCCAACATCGAGGAGTGTAGAAAAACGAGTGATCCGACGAGTGGCTCAGTGGGGCCATAATCTGGCGTTGAGGAGAACCTATCCTGTTGTGCGGATTTGGGGTTCACATCGTCAGGCAACGGGTAGGGTTGCACTCGAAACACGATAGGCTTGGGGAGGGCAGCACTTTGGAGAGGTGCTGTTGGTGTGGCAGCAGTCGTCGTGGACGTCGTGATGGGTCGCTTACGAAGCATCGTGATGATTTCAGCTCGGGTATTATGACCAATCAGTGAATATGGTCGTGAAGACGCCGCTGAGGCAGCTGCGCCTGCATGCACCTCAGTCTCTCCCCTAGCTCCTGAACCTGGCCCTTGCTCTCCCACGATGATTAATCGAATTAGGTTATTGTGGATCCAGAAAGGCATCGCGACGCCATGGTTAAGCACAGACATCTGGTTCAGCAAATTGTCCTGCACGTAGACCTGATTAAGCTCAAGAATCTCGTAGTCATCTGCATTTGCTGGCTCGATGCGGACCCAGCTCAATGGGGTTACATTCCCTGGTTCGACTTCGACCTGGACCTGCACACCTGATGGTATCTTAAGCGTCTGTGCTAGCATACTGGGGATAGTGATCACCTGCTGGTTCGGATTAGTATACGCCCCAGCCCATGCCACATACGTGACCCGTGTCGCTGCAAGCGCCGCTGACGCCAAGTCACCTGCTCCACTTTCATCCTGCTGCTGTTGTCGCTGTTGTCGCAGGAGGTGATCCTCGAGCTCAGGATCGGTCCAAGTGAGCTTGAGGACGTTGACCTGCCCGGGCCTGAGGATCAGTCCGCACTGCGCCGGCAACGCCACGAAACAATGTTTACTCGGGGAATGCGAACTGGTAAGTACAACGCAGCGGTTCCACCCGGGGGTGAAGCGACTCATGTTGAATCACAGGGGTAGACTCGTACCAGTGGGTTTGTGTCGCGCGGGGTATTATATAGCGCGCTGTGGCTTCGAATCGTGTATACGATACACACGTAGCAGTGAGTCGTCACTCAGCAAGAATAATCTGGAGGACAATCTACTCGCGCACACTTGTGTGTGCAGGTTAAACTGGACCTTCAGCCTCGGCAATAGACTAGGAAGTTGATTACACTAGGATCTGTTGGATATATCCCCACAAACCCTGCGTTCCAACACCTACTGCAACAATGACGATACTGAAAAAAATTGGTCCGCTCAGGGTGGATGGTTTCATGAGCTGGTCAGTCGACCTCCGAGCTGGGGTAGTGGTCAACGTGAGCTTCAGAGCAGGGTCCTGCTGAAATGCTTTCGTAAATAAGATCCCCCTCACCTAGACCACTTATGTGTGCTAGAATGTTTAGTCTTGGCCCGATGGGAGTCAGAAACCGAACCGATTTCTTCAGATCTCGAAACTTGAGTTCAGGCAAAATCTCGTGCACGAAACAGAGTGTTAGAGGTTCTGGTTGAGAGGATCTACAAGTGTAGTCCGCATATACCCCTTTTTATCAAGAGGATCGGCATGTCATATGGCTTTAGCGTAAATCGGAAGCACTGCCACGACGTCTATGTCAGCAAGATCCAACCCTACAAGACTTCCCTTCATATGCTGCTTCTCCCTGATTATCGCCCCATGATAAGATAGCATGCCCCGCTGGGAACCACATATAGATTCCTGCACTGTATGATGACGCAGCCTCTCTCACACCTTATTATGAATCTCTACCCCCGTCTAGACCATGGACAGGACCGAGGACGGCAGCGATCGAGTCGTAAGAATCGGAGGTTTCAGTGCGTTCTGGGGTGACAGCCCTGGCGCCGCTCACCAGCTCGTGTACAATGGCCAGGTGGACTACCTCATTGGAGACTACCTCGCCGAGGTCACCATGTGCATCCTCGCCAAAGTCAAGGCGCAGATGGTAGGTTGAACGGATAAGACAGCCGTGAGTGTATTGGTTGATACTGCAGTCCGCAGCACAGCAGACAGCCACTCGAAACATAGGACACGTGTCGTGGCTAACAATAGCTCATCCAGCTTCGCTAACCCACTCCAACTCAACATCGCTGAATCTAGGCCAAACTCAAAAGCAGTAAGAAGGGCGGGGCCGGTGAAGGTGGTTATGTCGCTGACTTCTTAAAGCAAGTGTGGATCCCACTGATGAGACCAATTCTTGAAAGGGGCATCAAGATCGTCACCAACGCTGGTGGATTGAATCCTGATGCGCTAAGACGAGCAATCGAAGCGACCTGCCGGAAGGCTGGACTACGTGTTCCAAAGATCGCCGTCGTTCTGGGAGACGATCTGCTGGCGCCTGTCTCCAGCATCCCAGACGTAACAAATGAGTTGTCCGCGACAGCCAGCTCCAAGTCAGAAACAATCATCGACATGTTGCTGCGAACGAATCAGGTAACGACCTTCGCTCCATCACCTGGAGAAGAAGAGCCACTCTGGACAGACAAGGGTCGTACGACTCGATTGATGTCCTGCAACGCTTACCTTGGAGCAAAGCCCATTGCACGAGCCCTGTCTCATGGGGCAGAAATTGTCATTACGGGACGTGTCGTGGATTCGGCACTGGTACTGGGCCCCTTGATGTATGAATTTGGTTGGCGTGGAGACGAATACGATCTGCTGTCGGCGGGTTCTCTCGCTGGCCATGTGATTGAATGTGGTGCGCAGTGTACCGGTGGAAACTTCACTGACTGGCGCGACTCAGCTCAGAGCGGAGCGGGCTGGGCAAATATGGGCTTCCCTATCGCTGAGGTCTCGAAGGATGGATCGTTCGTCATAACAAAGCCGCCTCAAACTGGAGGTATCGTAACCTGTGCAACTGTCGCCGAGCAGATTCTTTATGAGATCCACAATCCGTCTGCATATGCCCTACCAGACGTCACCTGCGACTGGACCCAGGTTACGGTTGAGCAGGTTCCGCCAACTCCTGCAACCAGCACAGATGGTGAAATTGATGAGGCCGTTCCACGAGTCCGAGTGCGAGGTGCGAGGGGTTCAGCGCCATCTCCATATTACAAGCTAGGCGCAACGAGCGAACGAGACTTTAGTATGAGTGGTTTCCTCTTAGTCGCTGGTTTTGAGGCGCGCGAAAAGGCCTTGGCTGTAGCGGAGGCGCTAATCGAGCGAGTGAATTCCAAAGTCGAACGCATGAGCGCGAGCAAGGGTGGAAAAGCCAGTAAGACAAAGGCATTCACCCAGAATAACGTTCGAATTGAGCCAATTGGTGCGGAGGCGACGTATGGCCCCCTAGCGAATCCAGGTGGTCTTAAGACACGCGAGGTGCTTTTGCGCATTACAGCTCATCATCCAAAGCGTGAAGTCCTCGAGTTGCTTTCAACTGAAATTGCAAGTGCAGCGACTGGAATGGCTCCAGGTCTGAGTGCTTTGCCAGGTGTCGCTGGTCGGCCGAAGCCATCGCCAGTGATTCGTTACCATAGTGCACTGGCACCCAAGCGATTGATCCCGTGGGTCTTGAGGGTGTACGCAGGATGTGAGGGCACAGACGCATCCGCCGCCGATGCCAAGCCTTGTTTCCTGATGTCAGAGTTCATCCTCGCGGAGCACGAGGACCATGCGGACGACCGGGAATCAGAGGCAAAACTATTTGCCTCACGCATGCAGTACCAACACGCTGTGCTAGAGCAGGTTGAAGTCCAGATGGCACAGAAAGTGAAGACCCTCAAGACCAAAGTAGGAGCATTCTCGGGAGACAAGGTGGTCGTTCCGCTTATCACTTTGGCCTATGGCCGAAGTGGTGACAAAGGCGACGTATGCAACATCGGCGTAATCGCACGCGAGCCCATGTACCTCCCGTTTATCGCCGACCAACTAACCGCTAATGCAGTCAAGGATTATATGTCATTTGTTATTCGCGGATCAGTGATCCGATATCCTCTACCCGGACTAGATGCATTTAACTTCGTCTGCACCAAGTCTCTCGATGGTGGTGGCTCTTCGTCTATCGCGCTGGACGGACAGGGCAAGGCCTTTGCGCAACGCCTCCTGACATTCCCGGTGCGCGTGCCACGATCACTCCTCAACGAACTCAGCGCCGAAGACCTCCAGAAGCGACACGTAAATTTTTACGAGGGCGATGGAAATGTTCCTGCTTTGAAATGGCTTGCAAGTTACGAATCCCGCAAGCTCGCCAAGTCCCAGCTTTAATTCTCTCCCCATTGTTCAACACTCCCCCTGTATTGTTTCATAAAGCAGGCCACTAATTTACCCAATGTGGATTTCATCCACCCGGTTTGGTCCAAACCACAGATCTCACCACAATATCAATTATGCGGGATATCCGGGAAAGTGCAATGGTGCATGCTTAAAATGTCCGATTCATGGTTGATGACGTTATGTGTCTTCGCTCTAGTCAATTCTCGTGTCAGAATAATGCTTCTCCACCCGTGATTTCTCCACTCATCCGCGCTCGCATGCATTCCGCAATATATCTAGCGTGCGTATGAGTGGAGCCAATAAGGAGGTCGCCGCATCTACGCCACCCGACGCTACTTCACCGCATGCTCCACTGGGCTTCAAGATCCTTTACCTCAAGGACGAGGACTCGGCCCAGTCCGGGGCCAAAATCAAGTTCCCTCCACCTCTTGATGAGCCTGCGAATATGACGCTTTTCCTGCCTATTCTGACGCAGGCACATATCAAAGACATGCAAATATCACCCGATCCTCAGCTTGGCGGGATTCTTGACGTGTCAAGCATGCTCTTTGACCAGCTGGATTTGCTACGATACAGCAACGAGCGACTCGCGTGGGTTCTGAGCGTGCCTCTCGACACATTCTGGAGTATTATGTGCTATGACAAGAGCGTGGCGCAGTTCCTTGACTCGTTTTTGCTACACTACCGTGCGTATTGTAATGCAGAAACGTGTGCTGCGTCTCCGCTCATGGCACAGCCAGGCTCCCGTATGCTGCTTGAGCAGATCGCAAGGCGAGTGTTGATGGTCTACCTGCGCATGTCCACGCGTAAGGAGTTCACAAAGAACGCTCCCTCAGGTGGAGCTTCATCTGCCCCTGTGGCGACGCAGCTTTCAGATAGCACTGTCAAGTACCGTGAAGCCGAGGCTGAGCTTTTGGCAGAGGCTGGACTAAATGTTACCAAGGCTGGTGCAACCAAGAGCGTCGGTTTGCCAAGCTATTGTGTCGATGACTATGGGGGACTGAAGGATGAACTGTATGTTGACATGTTTAGACAATTCCCACATCTCTTCCCTCTCTACACCTTATTCGACCTGTGTGCCATCTATGCAAACACGAATGAGGCCTTGCTCGGACCAATGCTGGCAAGATTGCTCGATACACGGGTCAGGGCTGCCAGTCAGGAGAACATTCCCGACAGCAAAACTTGGGAACCCTCGTACACGAATACGTTGCTGGTGCGCCGAGCGATGGTGCTGGAGCCTGTGGTTCAGGTCCAGTTAGAAACCCTAGCCTATCTTGAACATGTGCTGTTGATGGGGGTGTCCAGAACCTATGCAACCCAGGTCCCAGAAAAACTGATGAAGACAGTTGAGCTTGTCGAAAGTGATCTCAGGGTATTGACGACTGATCGCCTGAAGAAGCTGCATGCTACGTCCCAGCAACCTACCGGTGCCTCCATCGTCCAGGCATTGAACGATCTGACAGATACCGTGTACAGCATTTACAGCGCTCAACGCATGTTTCCTCGAGAGGTTTCCCACGCCATGAGCTCTTTGCGAGCATTCCCAACGCTTGTGCGCCTTTTCGAGTCGACGCTTCCGGCTGTCGCGTACTATCTGCGCCTCGGACAACCGGCATATCGCTCTGCAACGTCGCTGGCCCCAGCTTTGATGTGTACATTCGAACTCGCGAAGACATACCTCGCCTGTCGAGTTGTGGAGCCAGCTGTGAATCCCCAGCCCTTCACACAAGCTGCAGAAGAATCTGTTGTCAGTGAGTATGCGCAGTGCATGCAGGCTATGCTCTCAGTTGGAGCCGGCCTCCCTGCGTTCTGGCTTCCAACCGGTGCTATAGCACGCCTCCAGGCCGAGCTTGCGTCGAGGTCAGGTGATGCTGCTTGTTCTGATGGTCCTGCCACTCCACAAGCTCAGTTGCTTGCCCGGTTGCAGGCCTACTATCCTGTTCTCCAAACTGCCCTCGGCCACCAGTCTAGTGGTGAGAATGTTCCCTCCATTGGAACTATGTCGCCGTACACAGAATACGGCACACTGTTTTATTTCCTACTGCGAGACCCTGTAGCCCAGTTGAAGCAGTTTATTTCAGCGCGCATCGCTCACACGTCGCTCACCGTCCAGCCCATTTCAAGCCCCATTGACCTTCAACTAACAAATCTTCTATGCTCGCTAGTGAGTCGAGTGTTAGGGCTAAGCAGTGAGACGAAACGAAATGACCCTGTGGCAAAGCTTGTCCAGCAGTTGGGTGAGCGATTGCCGTATTCGCTTCCTCTCACTCTCCATGAAAATGCTGTCAAACTACTTCGAACACTTTCTCAAACGACTTTGCCGGCCCTCGGTGCTGCGGCTAGGCTTGAACTTGCGACTAAACAGGCTCAAGAACAGCAGGATGCTGCGTCCGACCAGCTTGTATCGGGTTCGGGCAGAGCGGTTGCTCAGGCACCCACCAAGAAAGACAAGAGCTCTGACCCCTCCTTAGAGGAGTTGGAAGGATGGATTGCGTCGATACGAGAAATGTTCCCTCTATGCGGTCCTGGTTATCTCGAGGCTGTGTTACAACATGTGAACTGGAACGTCGACTCAGCCGTTGCTGCACTGTTGGATGAGAGTGAGCAATCGCTGCCTAAGGCCTTGCGTGGCATGAAAGACAAGGACAAGATCAACTACAAACCCAAGTCCACTGTTGCCGAGAGACTTCGTGCGCGAGAACGCGAGCTTAGTGGGTCGAATGTAGAAATTAAGAAGTCAGAGGACCTCATTCCAATTGTTAATCCATCGAGCTATCGAACAACGTTTGAAGCAAAGTCAGCGGCCAGTGCTGCTGTTCGGAAGGGGCTACTTGACGAAGACGAAAACGAGGCCTTCGCTGAGTATCTACGCAGCACTGGTCGTACTCTTAAGACCAGAACGACGAACATCAACGCATTCGCAGATGAAGCTGAGAAGGAAATGATCAAGATGCACATTCGCCGGATGCTGGTCGATGAATATGACGACGAATACGACGACGCTTTGGATGGTTTTGATGAGCATTTCGTCGTCGACGATGATTCGATTGAACGCGAACGTGCAGTTGGCGGCTTCCGAGGAGAGCGGCGAGGCAACAACGGCCCAAGTGATCGCCGTGGAAAGGGCGGCAAACCAGCCGAGCCTACCGAAACAAAGGGCGAGGATGTGGACGAGGGAGAGGAAGAGGAAGAAGGGGGAGAAGATGCGTCCTCTACCGAAGACGATGAGGCAGAGGAACGGCCCAAATCAACTGGTGTAAAGAGGGTGAACGCAAAGGCTGAAAAGCAGCTGGACGCCAAAGATCTCAAAATCCTGGAGAGCCGGAGACAAAGGGCAGCGGCTAGTGCTGCTGCAGCTACGGCTCAGCGAAGAACCGCGAAGCAATCTACTGCAGCAGATGACCGGCTTCGGTTAGATGATGACGATGATGACGAGGTGAGCAGCGGAGTGTCGCCATTCTTTGGAACCTTGCGAGGTGGAAGTCGTGGTGGCGCACGTGCTGGTGCTGGCGGCAGCGCCCGTCGTCCCCAACCGATTGAAGTTAGACCGCTGAATGAACGTGGCCTTGATATTCAGTCCATCAAGTCGCGGAACAAGGGGCAAGATCAGAAGCAGTCTGGCCCGGGTGCAGGTGCAGAGCAGAAGAGTAGTCAGTCTCAGTCGAAACCGCCCTCGCAAGGCGCTTCTCAAGCTGGAGGAGGTGGTAAGGACAAGCATGGAAAGGACAAGCACGACAAAGACAAGCGTGGCAAGGGCAAAGATCACGAATCAGAAGACTCGAGTAAACCCAGCCAGCAGAAGAAGGACCGGCCGCGTCCTTCTTTGCCACCATCCGTTCGGTCGGGTAGTGGGGGTGGTGGTGGTCATGGTCACAGATAGAACGTGATTGTGATGTGGGGCGTTGATTCGTATCATGACATGGCACGCTCTGTCGCATGTGGTCGTCAGCTAGCCCTCATTCAGGGCAGTCCGATAAGACGGCGGTGATATGCAATGGCCATAAAAATACTCAAGTGAGTGCGCCGAGAGCTGGAGATTATTGTCCCTTCCTCTCATGGGTCGGCTTATTCGCTTATCCACGCTGCGAGCCGGGTTTACCAGTATCATCCAAGCAGCGTTGGGGCTCAAAGCGAACTCGTGGTGGAGGGGCAAAACTTTAAATTCCGGGCCAGGACGGATAAAAGCCAGGACGAAACGATTTCTGACATAAGCAACAGAGGACAGAAATAGGTGAAAATAACCATATTGCGAATATTGCACGTGCGTTACGTTGGATTATAACGATAGCCCGGTTGAAGGAGCATCGACTTGGTGTGGAAACAGGACCCCAGGTAGCCCCCACCGGCGCGAAACACGGCAAAATAATCCAAAATCATCGCGATTTTTCACAACAATGTCCTACGAGGAAACGCAGCACGAGACGGTGAGTGGGTGGCAGCGTTCCGTCAGGGAATCTCACGAGGGTGCAGAGCCTGAGGAGCCCCACGATGTCTCCACCGAAGATGACTCACAGCGTGACCTCTTACCTTCAGATTTGAGGTCGAAAATCCATAATGTACTCGATCAGGTCCAGCGATGGAGTACGCAGCATGACACCAACCTCCATGTAGCTCAACCTGGAGGCGCTGCCGCAGCGGCCTCTGCACGTCTTCCGGCTCGCATGCCTGCTGGTGGACTTCGCATGCAACAGCACCGTATGCGCATGGCCGCCGCAAACGGTGGAAATCTCAAGCCTGGTCCAGCAATGGGTGGGGCGATTGGACCGCGCTCAAGCAAGCGCTTGGGTGGTCCCAGCCACTCGAATATCTCTACACAGTCTTCGGGATCGAGCGCGGGCTCCACTGCGAGCGGTGGGGCTTCTGGCGACCTCGGCTCGGGGCTCGGAGCTGGAGATGAATATGCCTACGCACATGGCGTGACGATGGGCAAGGAGGTGAATGCGTACATCGCTTCGCTACGCCAGATGAGTCGTCACTATGAAGACCAGCGCACCAAGTACCAGGAGAGTGTCACCAGCGAGACATCAGATCGCACTGTGCACCTGCCTCGCGGTGGTATCTATGTCCGTACCAAGATCGGTGCGATTCAGTTTGGTTGCCCACCTGAGACGATCAAGGACAGCATGAAAAACAACTTACCGCTGCCTACGTACTTCGTGATCCCCCACGAACGCTTCGACAAGGACCAGGGTATCAATGTCGCCGAGTTCGAGTTCCCGGCGTACTTCAACTTCTTCATCAAGCGACAAAAGATCGTTTTGATCGTCCATCGCGAGGCTGAGGCAATCATTCGAAAGATCTTCCAGCTCACACTGTTAGGTCCCGACCATGTGGACAAGCCTTCGCACTACTCCAAGGCGGTGCCCGAAAGTGCATATCCAGACCTTGTCAAGGAGATGGGTTACTTCCGAATTAACCCCTTCGACAAGACTCCACTCACGGTTGACACGCTGCTTGACTTTGTGTACTTCGACGAGGAGACCCAGGAGGCTGTCCTCACGATGAATGAGAATTCGGTACGGATCCGGGACTTGGGTAACTCATACCAGGTCTGGGAAGATGATCAGATGATCGAGATCCCAAGCCGAGTTATGCTTACCTCTCACCATCCTTTCCTGGTCGAGCGCCGAAAACGTATGGAAGAACAGCGTGCCCGCGAAGGCGCGAATGCCAATTCAACGCCTGGTGAATCATTCGACAAGTCGAACTACTTCGTGCCCCCTCACTTCGGCGTGACCTTCCTCGGTGTCTCAGATGGTTTCGACCCCCACAACACCGCTACGGGTATGGTTATTTGGATGAACCGACGAGGTATCATGGTTGATCCACCACCACAATCACCGCACTTGCTTCAAGCCTACAACATTCACCCCAAGTTGATTCGTGGTGTCATTTTGACCCATTGTCACGCAGATCACGATGCAGGCACCTTCCAAAAGATTTTAGAAGAAGGCCGCGTCGTGTTGATTACAACCCGCGTGATCAAAGAATGCTTCATCGAGAAGTATGCTGCCATTTCGGATCTCGGACGAGATTTCCTCGAGACCTTGTTCGTGTTCAGAGAAGCCTTTGTTGGTGAAAAACTTACTGTGTATGGCGGCGAGCTCGAATTCTTCTATGCTCTCCACTCCATCCCTTGCGTAGGTTTCTCTGCCACGTGCAATGGCAAGAGTTTGATTTACTCAGGTGATACGATGAACGACCCTGCTACGATCATGAAACTGCGTGACATGGGCATCATGACGCCTGAACGTGCTGACAAGCTGATCAACTTCCCTTGGCATCAGCACGATCTCATTCTCCATGAGGCTGGTGTGCCACCTATTCACACCCCCATGACTACCCTAACCAGTCTTCCACCTGAAATCCGAAAGAAAATCCGAGTTGTGCACACGAATCCGGCCAAGTTCCCAAAGGAATGTGGTCTGCAGATGGCCATTCCAGGTCCCGAACACAGCATTACCATTTCACCCGACCCTGCACCCAATGCATTCGCGTTGGAGATCTTGGATCTGGTTGGCGCGCTTGACTGGTTCTCGGATATGCCTATCTCACGAGCAGCAGAAATGGTTCAATCCGCCAAACGCCTGGAGTTCAAGAAGGGTGAAGATGTTATCACACAAGGTGATACAGACAAGCTCATTTACTTCATGAGCATGGGTATTGTTGGTGTGTACATTGACGGGAAATTCATTCGCAACATGGCAGTTGGTGATCACTTCGGTGAAATGGCGCTGGTCAACGCAGGTAGCGTTCGTACAGCGACGATTAGAGCCCTAACAGAGTCTGTGGAGGTGATCGCATTCGAAGACTCTGATTTCCTGCACCTGGTTCGTGGCACAAAGGCCATTGGTAAGCTTCTGAACCTCTCTCGACATCAACAGACGGATCTCTGGCGAGCCCTGTCTTGTAACGCAACTTTGAACAAGCTCACGAGCTCCCAGCGCAATGCATTTGTCTCAAAGGGCACTATGCATGAGATCCAAGGCGGAGAACCTGTTTGGAAGGCGGGTGATCCTGTGACATGTGCGATCCTTATCGCGTCAGGTTCATTCTTCTATTATGGTGGTAGCGCGGAAGAGGCGCGAGAGTTGTTCCATCGTATGGACGATATGGAAAAGAAAGAAGGTGTGGAAGATGGTGCCAGCCACTGTGGCATTCAGTTGTTCAAGCGTGGAGTGCTCGTAGGTGAGATGAACCAACTCACAAGTCCATACGAGGAGCGACATGTCTTTACTCTGACTGCCAAAGAGACTGGTAGAATCATGAAGATTTCCAAGGCAGACTTCCTGAGTTTCTGCAACGAGAATCCCGGATTTATTGTTTCGACAATGGATAGATTGTTTGTTGAATAATTGTATTATTATGACCCAGCAAGCTCCTGTTGACCTTAGCTCTGTGTCCCTCAATCCTTCCACTTCCGACCCTTTGTAATCCCAGATTCTTGTATTGCAACTCCCGATTGCTTCTCCTCCTCGTACCACGACTCCTACTGCCCCCTCACGTTCTTAGACCATCGGTGCGCTGCTTCTGGTTCTGATTCAGGAATACGAATTTCTATGCGTATGCCCAAAGGGAGTCTTTCACCCGAAGTCGCTCGTCCGAATGACTGTCTCTTGATCGTAGGCAGAAGAACACCTGTTCGCCTAAATGGTCATTCTCTTTCACAGTCCCTTCGACCGACTACCTACTCGCTCTTCTGTACTCTCGCTTCTCGGTTCTGTTAGTGGTTGCTGCTGGCACCACCACCTCCAAACCCCAGCATAGTCATCACCACCGCCGACTATGTCGATATTTGCTACATAGCCTAATCTTGGCACAAACCTTTTCTTCACTACCGGTATTACCTTACCACGCTATTCCACCGTTCGGATTCTTGCTTTTCTCTGCCCGGCCAATCGCGTACTTTCTAGTGAATACAGATGCACCAGCGAAAAGGCATCGCGAGTCCTAAACGTGCGGAGCAAGCCAGACGATTAGACATGTGACTTGACTTTGGTTTATGCAATTGTACATGGAAAATACATCATACAATAGAGCGGAAATAACCACCTTTGGACTACTCAAAGATGGACCAACGACGAAAGACGCCGTGGTCGATGAGGAAGACGAGTCCTCCCTCGGACTCGAGAGCATGTTGCCGCTGTGATTGTCGTTGTTGTTGCTGCTCTTAGAAGCGTGGATGAACAGCAAGCCAGAGGCGGACGACCCACTAACAATGACGATTTGGTCGCCCTTAGGTCTTTGCTTGATTGGAACTACCGCTTGACTTTCTTGCCCTTCGCAGATGTCGAAGAAGCTGCAGCTGCAGCTGCTGCGGCTGCGTTATCCCTGCGCTTTCCGGGAATCACGGTGAAGTAGTTTTCCAGTCGCTGCTGAGTACCGGCTTGGCGTGCCTTCTTGAGACGTTCGATACCTCTTTGCACACGCTCAGGGTTGAAACCCTTCTCTTCGACCAAGAATTTCATCAAGCCTTCTTCATCTGGAGCGGTCCACTTGAGCTCGAGCGAAGAAACATCCGCGACCTCGGGCTGCTTGAAGAGCTCAGCTGCCTCCTTGTACATGAAGTCTTCGGGATCATAGGGATATTTCTCCTTGTCAATGTGTTTCAGGGCCTCTTCGATAGTCTTGTACTGGCGGATCAAATCGAACGCCTTCTTCGGTCCAATGCCGCGAATGGTGCCGGTGTAGTCACAGCCCAAGAGAATGCAGAGGTCAATGAACTCCTGGCGTGTCATGTTGAGTGCTTCAAGTGCGCGCTCGAGATCGATCTCAGTGATGGGCAAGCCACGCGCCTCGGCAGCCATCAAGTTGCGAATAAGACGAGGCGAATCGAAGGTGAGAGCATCCATATCCTCTGTGCCGGTGGCATAGACCAGTCCGGCTTTGGTCATAGCAGCGCAAGTTGCCTCGGCTTCGCCTGGAGCCTCGACATAGGGGACACCCATAAGCTTGAGCAGGCGCTTGCACTCTGCGTTCTGCTCCTTAGTGACGTAGACTGTGCGTCGCTGGAACTTCTCAATGTCGTCTTTGGACTCCTCATCAATAGCAGCCTTGAGTTCGGCCTCAGCCTCAGCTCTGCGTTCCTTGCGCTTCTCGAGTTCACCGCCCTTGAGAGTGGGAGGCTTGCCATCGAACACGTACACAGGTTTGATACCGTGATCCATCAGTCGGAGCGTACGGTTGAACATGCCTTGAAGGTGACTCGTAATCTCGCCCGAGTCGTCTGTGAGGTTCTGCTGATCGGGACCAGCTCGAATGGCGATGATGAACTGGTACAGACACATTGAAGCATCGATCGCGATCTTGCGTCCGAAGAACGCACTCATATCTCGTTCTCGGATGGCACTGGGTGCGTAGTCAGTAAGGAACTTGAGTAGGCCTGTGGATGGGTTGCCGCATGGGAGTGTTACACGCGAGTAAGGTAGGTCAAAGGGTGAATGGTCGCAGTGTGTGGACACCGTCAGATTGCTACAACACGGTAGGACAGCATCCCACACTATCAATGCAGCCAGTGGGAGCAAGGACCGCAGGGCAAAAATCTCGCAAGATCTCGTGCATATCCAAGTTGAATGTCACAAACAAGACAATCATTTGATTGTTCGATCAATGGAAAACTGGATCCCATGTGATAACGTACCTTTTATACCCATGGTGGCGTGAAAATCTATTCCAAATCCACTCTATACGGAGGTGATCTCAGACTGGGCGGGAAAACCTCGGTTGACTGGAATTTTTTCGTGCGCGTAAAGTTCCCTCCCTGAGCCAATCCAAATTGTGGTGGCGCGACGGTTAAACCCCGAAGATGTTCCACGAAAGGGGGTGAGAGAATATTAGAATTAGAGGCCAACTGACGCGATTCCAAGTGTTGTAAATAGGCGGATTGGGCAGATGGGGGATAATATAAACCGCATGAAGCCACGCAGCGTGATCCCACGGATCGAATGATGTGATATTTATTGTGATGTGAGCTGTATTGTTCTAGCAAATTGGGCCATAAGCACAATCACACTCTCGCTCGGCTTGTGACCCATCAACATGAAAAGTATGGTTTTCGACGCGTTTGCGAGTCACACGCCCGACGAGGGAGGTCCTATCCCATACGGTTACACCTGGCCCTCGACCGGCTCTCACCGTGCGCGCTCGCACCTGCTCCACGATCTGTAGACCCACACATCCGTGTCCTTGAGAAGCATTCTCGGATCGGAACTTCGTTCTAACTAGCCAGCACACAGATTGAATCTGCCCGTTTTTGGTGGTTACACTACGCAGTTTGTCGCTGCACTTCTTCCTCTTCTTCAGTTACAGCACTCTTAACAACCTGATCAGCATCAGACATGGCGTTGAAACGCATCACACGTGAACTCCAGGAACTGCAAAAGGAGACCGAGTCAACTATCGAAGCCAGCCCTGTGGGCGATAACATCTACCAATGGAAGGCTACGATTAAGGGTCCTCAGGACACGCCCTATGCAGGTGGTTTGTTCACACTGTCCATCAACTTCCCCAATGACTACCCATTCTCGCCCCCGAAGGTCAAGTTCGAAACGAAGATCTACCACTGTAATGTGAACGAACAGGGTTATATCTGTCTGGATATCCTCAAGGACCAGTGGTCCCCTGCCCTCACAATTCACAAGGTCCTCCTCTCGATTTCCTCCCTACTCTCAGATCCCAACCCCGATGACCCACTTGTTGGTGACATTGCTGCACTCTACAAGTCTAATCGCAAGGCATTCGAGGCCAAGGCAAGAGAATGGACGCTCAAGTATGCTGATCCTGCGCCAACACCAAGCGAGTAAGACGTCGTATATTTATTATTGGCCGACGTTCGCAGTTACGGCGTAGCTTTTGGCTTGGTAGGTGTGCTCTAGGTGAGATTTTGTGATGGCAAACTGACTCTCTCGCTCGCCCCTCCCTTGAAAGTCGACTACGGCATTCTTCTGGCATGCCGAGAGGATTAGGCCACATAAAGGAGTAGCACACGTAACTTTAATTTATTGCTTTCTGCGGTAGTATGACGATACCGGTGTTGTTGATCCATCTCGAGTGAAGGGGCGCGTACATGTACGGCTGGCAGTCATAACATGTTCTGCGCCTCAAGATGAACGAATTGACAGGACTAGAAACTAGTGTATGCATCGGTGGAGCAAGTGAAGAAAGTGGACTATTATTGTAGTCGTTGTAAGAGAACTCTTACTTGGGTGGATATAATACAAAGGCTATCAAGTGGAGAATCAGGCGTCGCGCCGCTCGCGAACGAAGCGCATGCATGCGGATACTGTATAGCTGCTGTTGCGGGTTGGATTCCAAATCCAATCCATAGAGCAGTGGGTTGGTGTTAATCGAATGCAAATAAGCCGAAAGTGTTTGTCCATGGCCTGATTTAGGGAAGTGCTCAGGTGCTAGTCCAGGAGCAGGACCTGAAATCGTCGGTTCGATCTCTGAACCTGTCCTTGCTCCGGCACCAAAGAGATCATGCGCACCGGCATCGACAGAGCGCGAATGGTGATGATGAGATGCAGATCGCTGGCTCCGAGTGGAGTTGGGCGCGACTGGTTTTGAGCCGTCGTGGTTCGGCGTTGCAGCCCTTTCCAACGAACGAGTAGGCAAGCGTGTGGATGAAGTTCCCTGTGACCTCATTGATCGATGTGATGCTGTTGGAGTTATGGGTGCGACACTAACATAGTAACTCGACGAACCTGTCGACTGGGTATCAAGGTTCTGTAAATTGAGCGGTTGTGGGGCCGCTCGCTGCTGTTGCTGTTGCTGTTGCTGTTGCTGTTGCTGTTGCTGTTGCTGTTGCTGTTGCTGTTGCTGTTGCTGTTGCTGTTGCTGTTGCTGTTGCTGTTGCTGTTGCTGTTGGTGTGACTGCGATTGTGATTGTGGTTGTGATTGTTGAATTTGCTGGGTTTGCTGCGGTTGTGATTGCTGTTGGGGCATGAACGGTGATCCACGAGCTGAAGCAAATGACTTCACACTCTCATAGGCATGACTGTCGTCGTGGCGTGAGTCGTCCACCGCACGCATGCTTTTCACTGAAGCTACCTCACCGACCTCTGGACGTGCCATAAAATCTCCAATATCGCCTTCACTCACGGTCTCTCCGTCTTCGTCCTCCCATTCGTCAAAAGAGTCGTACTCTGAGTCATAATCCTCGATGTCATCCGTTCTGCTTGTATCCGCCGTCCAGCCATCGACATCATGGGCTCCAAACATGCTAGATTCGCCCTGTGTATGGCCGGAAGCTGGCTGAGTGATCCCATCGGCGTAACCCGCTGGCGTAGTCCTTAGGGGACTCTGCAAGAACTCGTAGAAAGAAGATTCGAGTGAGAGCACTGCCTCTTCGGCATCTGCTGCTCGCGCAGCCTGTCGCAATAACAGATTCATGCGAGATGACGACGTCGAGGTTTTTTGGCGGAGATAATCTCGCACTTTTGTAACTTCATTCCTGGCCAGTTTAGCCATGAGGAAGGCGGCAGTAGGCGCTTGACCGACGACGTCGCTTCTGGTGGCGAAAGCAAGTGCGGTACCAAAAAGAGATTTGGGGGTTGCATGCAGAGCACGGAGGTGTCTCTCAAGCGAGCTTTCGTTCCGAGGTTGTGAATGTGATCGATGAGCTAGAGAGCCACGCGTGTTTGACTTGTGACGCCTTCGCCTACCTTGCCTTGCCTCCTGAAAGGCCTCATCCACCAGCTGCTTAGCCTGAGCAAGGGGGATAGGAGTTGGAACGAATGGAGAGACCTCACCCAGGCCAACTGTCACAGTTGGCGCGTTAAGTAGTCCGATATGCTGGGGAGATCTCGTTGCTAACTGATGGTTGCGTGGGGCTTCGCTCCGAGCAATGGACATTGAGCCGTTCAGCTTCGCATCCTCGACAGCACTAGACAACTCTTTGAAAGGAGACAACACACTTGAGAGTGCCGTGGATACTGATTTGAGTGGAGTACCTACAGGAGGCGAGTCGCGTGATAGGCTATGCTTACTGTCGCGCGCACCATCCAAACTGGGAACCGGGGTTCCTTCGAGAGCTCTTTCTAAAGTCACAACTTGCGAAGAGCGTATCTTGAGAGGGTCCAATTCAGCAGAGGCAGTGGAGGTTTGGGTATGTGGATAACTGCCCATCACAGCGGCTGTGGCAATTGCTGGGAAGGACTCAACATGTGGAGCACGCAAGGTCATTCGATGCGCTAGTACGGATATTGCAACTGCCTCTGCGTCATAAGGTCGAACATATGATTGTAAAGAGAACGCAGCATTTAGCCGAGCGAGGAGAACCATGGCGTCGTATGCACGTGGACCGGGACCTAAACCGACAACACAGTGCTGGCGAGTCGCGGCAAGGACATCGCCCACGTACTGAGCCACGGCGTGTGAAAGTCTTACACCGCTGGCGAGTTCGCGAATGGCTGTTCCCGCGCCTGGCAGAAGCGGAGGGGTAAACGGTCGTTGCTCTGGCTGCTTGCTCGTTGTCGTAGATCCTGTCGGAGGGCCGCTCTGATCTGAACTGATCGGCTTGCCATCTCTGTCTGGAGCATGGGTGCCATGAATCAAGTTCAGGTAGGAATCAAACTTGCGAACGAACTTCTCGAGGTGTGCAAAGATGTTATCGGGTGGAGCGTACTCCAACAAGAACTCCTCTCGAATAAGTTTAGTTAAGCCAGGAGCAAAGGCTGATGGCTCATTTGGACCATGCGGAGGCGACACTAATGATGCCAACTCCTCTCGAATCTGGGGATCGTCCGCTGCATTCTCCCTCATCTTCAAAGGTCGTGGAAGCCCGGCAGTATTCGCCCTTGAAGCTGGCCTAGGATCTTCAAACACGGAATCTTTTGGAGCTTCTGCGAGGTCATCAGCCTCTTCTGCAACATAATCTTCACCTAAATCATCCTCAGCTTGAGGTTCACGGGCGGAAGAACTACGGCTTAATTGGGTTCGGCCTTTTACGAACAAGGTAGAGCACAGTCTCAACGTCTTGGGAAGCACGGGAACACGAAGCTGACCCATGACTGGTACCAATCCACTCCGTGCCACAGCCGAGGCCGCAGCGCTGTCTGCTTCGAGTACCTTTGGTCGCAATATCCGCAAACGCAGTCCTGAGAGAACCATTGGCAGGTAGTGAGATAGGTGGGGCCGACGAGCGAGCACATGCCGCTTGAAGTCGTTCGTGAGCATCAACTCGGCAATACCATGACGAATATCGCCGCTCAGGTCCATAAAGTCGAGATAGCCTCGGGACTGAGTGTCGCCGCCGCTATTTGTGAAGTCGAGTGGTGCACCTCCATGTCCGCTACGTGCGGACGGAGTGGCCGTGCTTGACAGACCGTTCGTCGAGGCTGGAGGGGAACTTAGATCGGTTCCAGCTACGGGAGTGAGGGTAGTTCTAAGGGATCTTGTGGATAGCGGAGCGGATGCTTGTTGCCCGAAGTTAAAGCGTGTCCGTGAAGTGTGTTGAGGAGTGACCGATGCGCTCATTCGAGAGCTGGGACTGGGAGACGGGAGGACCGACAAGTTTGCCTTCGACTTGGATGCTGATCTAGGAGGATCTTGATTCGATACTAATGGATTGGGAAAGTCAGTCGCCACAGTCGATGGATGAACCTGGATGTGCAGCGGTGTACTCGGAGTGGATTTCCCGCTTGCGGTTGAAACCGCAACTGTACCTGTCTGATCTGAAAGCGGTACCGACGGGTTCAAAGCTCTGGATATAATCAGCTTCTCTAGCCAAGCCGCGCTCTCACGAATCAGAGCATCTCGGGCGCCTACAGTTCCGATGATCAAGTGAGAATCACCGAGGTCATGCAGCGCTCCATCGACGGTGACATTTCGTGCTGCAGCTGCCTGATGAATCACAGCTCGCACGGGCTCTGACAATAGATCGATGTTGTGTACAATACAGATTTCATGGGCTAACGGAGCGACTGCTGCACGAGATGTATATACAGAAGCCGTCGCAGCAGATGCAGCAACTGCAGATGCGCTAGCTCCGATGCCTGCTACACTTGTTGATGTCGCTGCTTGTGCTCCCATGGGAGTTCCAACTGCGCCGGCTGTGTTGCCTGTCGCTGACAAGACCGTCCTAGCCGCAGCAGTGTTGCCAGGGCGAGTCTGGGCCTCGGAGAGCGCAAACGAGCCAAAGTGTCGCAGAAAGGGTGAGACGCGAACCTCGTGCTGGTTCATTGCGCTGTGCGGTGGAAGACTGGGGAGGACCGCGGAATTCCATCCGGTATGGGTCAATGCAGTTACAGGCGTTGTCGCATCGCAAATAACCAATGACACCGATGTACCGAACAGTATCCGTAACGACTGAGCTAGGACAATGAGGTAGAACCGTTCGCGTTCCCAGGGATCAAGGTCATGTATCGTCTTCCCGCCGAGTGAGCTGCTAGTGCTGGATGTGCCATGGTTTATACCTCGTCCTGAGCGCGACTGCGTGACGTGAGCGGGCGCATGGCCCTGAGAGACCGGCTGAGGGAAGAGCGCTGGGTTGTTAATAAACCAAGCGGGTAGTTCCCGCTTCGTGCGAGGGATCGGTACGTCATACAGGTCGATCAATAGATGGCTACGTCGCGTACAAAGCGCGGCAAGAACAGCCCTGAGGAGGCTTTGGGGAAAGCCTAGAGTGAGAGTGCAGGTATACAAATTCAGATTCGTCGGTTTCGAGTGAATTTTCGTCTGTAGCGAACGTATAACGAAGTGCACTCACGGTCTGACTGGATCTTTAGCAACAGCGCGTCACGCTCAACAATATACTCCACAAAGCACAGGCTAGAACTGACTAGACGTACCTGAGGCGGAGGCGAGGACAGAGAGCCAGATCTCCTGGTTTCTCGCATGTGGGTTCCCGGCGCGGGGCCTGGTCGCCATGCCGAACAGGCGGCGGCGTTCAATATTACGCCAGGGTGTGTATCGTACGACGCGGTTGCTGGTCGCGTGCGGGGGCCAGGCTGGCGCGTTCTTCCGCGAGAAAGATGTGGGGATTCGAATTTTTTCCACAATGCGCTGCAAGATATGCAGGATCTGTGAAGGTTGGTACTATGGATGTTGAAACAATATGCGCTATGAGTAGCAATAGGACTGTAAACTATTTTACGCAAGGTTTTATGTTACTCACATCTGCGTGTCCTATGCAAAACCAGCCATTTGACCGTAAATTTAAGGTCAGTGCACACACGTTTTTCGAATGAATACCGCGTGATCTCGCCCATAACTGGGGTAGATTTGTGTAGAAAGCTGTTATGATTTGTGAGATAAACCCGACTATACCCCATATGTCACACGTCTTATTGCAAACTCACCCGTTTTTCGCGTGATTTTCAATAATGCGAGCGTCCCTTTCCGTCCTTCGCAGCGCTTGTACCGTTTTGCCTGCATATTCGCGCGAAGTTCCCTCAATTTATCGCTAATCCCACGTCTTTCTCTACCTTACACTATTCTCATTCCACTTCGCCCTACAACATCCGACCCAGCGCGCAAAACATGAGCCGCACGCCAATCGTTGACGAGCCAGATGATGTCCAGGGTGGATCTAGCCGTGGCCACAGTGGCAGTCGGTACCAGCACAACTCCCAGAGCTCTCACGGTAGCTCAAGGAATGACCATACGCAATCCCATTCGCGAGCCGTAGCGAATCCCGACGAAATGGATGATATCTTCGCCTACCATCGACGCCAGATGCAGGCTATGCATCAGCGCATGCAACACATGCTGAACGGGTTTGGTTTCGGAGGATTTGGTGGTTTCGGTGATGCATTTGGATTCGGAAGTGGTTTTGGCCGTCGTGGTGGTTTCGCTGACCCTTTCTTTGACGATCCATTTTTCTCTGACCCCTTCCGATCTGCTAGTGACATGATCTCTCAGTTCCCAAGTAGCAATGAGCGCAGCATGCGCAACAGCTCAGGTACAACTCACGTCATTACCTCATCGTACTCGTACTCCTCGGACGGTGTCAGCGCCCCAGTCATCAAGCATGCAGCGCACAGGTCCGTACGAGTCGGCGACATGGAGGAATCCCAAACCGTAACTCATGACTCAGCTACAGGTCAGTCTGCCGTCTCACATAGCCGGCGTATTGGCGAACGTGGTGTGCGACGCGATCGTCGACGCAATGCGGATGGCACATTTGTGGATGAGGAGAAGCTTAGCCATTTGAACCCCGACGAAGTCAGCCACTTCCAGGACGAATGGGAGAAGTCCAGTCATCGTCTGCCAGGAGGTGGTGTCTCCGCCCTCAGAAGTCCCGAATTTGAGGCTGCAGCACGCCTTGCATACCACGGTCCTGGAGCATCCCAGAGAGACAATGCGCTCGAGAACCGCTCAAGTCGGCCAGCCGCCATTCGACATGAGCCCAGTGTTTCGAATGCACAGAGCTCGAACTCATCGTCGTCTAAGAGGTGACAGCGGCTGAAGCAAGTGTAGTGAACACTAAACGAAGTTGAAAACACACAGCTCCCCATATCTCCCTTTCGTTGGAGTATGATCATCAAGATATGAATTCCTATGTGTATTCATGTTTACGATGGCTAACTCCAAGAAAACGTTCTTCGCTCCTTGTCATGACCTGTCTCTAAATATGGTTATTTATTCATAGGTACTACTTCCACCGATTACACTACGCGTTTCATTCGTAGTCACTCCATCCCTGGCTTTACCCATCCTGACCAACCCTCTGCAATGAGTTCGGCTCACACAGCTCAGCTTACGCAGTCCTTCTCCCTCCCATTCGAACAGACTTAATAATACCACTTTGTGATGGGGCATATCAGAATGGTTATGCCTCGTCTTCTTATTTCTGCCTGCACATCAGCTGCGAATTTCTCCGCACTCATCGCTTTTCACATGACTCCCAAACGACAGCCGTGGCATTCATCGTGATGGTAAGTCTTACTGAAGACTTCACTCTTGGGGCTTCACATGGTAGTAAGGTTTGGCATGGAACGACAACAAATGAAAGTTTCAAGATTCAGAACAGCTTGCTCTGAGCTTAGAACGAGTTAATTAACTGGCTTAGTAATCCACAAACACAATAGAATAATAACAAATTCCATTTACTGTTATGTTACCTCGTTTATGATTGCGTACTTGTGTTTTCCAAAGCGCGACCTTACAAGAACAACTCGATGTCCAGTTCCACAACCGAGCAGACTGCGTGCTGTGCCAACTCAAAGTTCTCGACCACAGTGGGGTTGAGAATACCGAAGGAACCGACAATCAAACCAGAAGGCGCCTTGGAGTTGCGAAGGACGGCCGCACGGTTCGTCTGAAGTTCAGTCTCTGCTGCGGGGCTCAGGCCGGAAACAATGATATCAATAGAACGGCCTGGGAGGAATGTGTTGCTCTTGGACTCCGAGTGAGCGATGGTGTAGAACTTGCTTTTCGTGTCTCCTGCTTCGCGGGCCTTGCTGACAGCCTTCTCGAAGTCGGTCAACAGGACGAAGTTCACACCAAGTTGCTCCATAAACTTGTCAACCAGACCGTGCAGTTGCGAGATGCCAGAAGAAGTGCCAGCATGCAGAGCAGCGAGGCGGCGGAAGTTGCGTGCACGCTCGGCTCGTGTTGAGTCCTGGAAGACAACATCACCGCATTCGAAGATGCGGACAGGAAGGGGATCCGCCTTGTTTGCAGCAAGAACCTTCAGAAGACCGGGGATCAAAGTCGTCCGGCATGCGGTGAAATCTGTCTTGGAGTTGGCCAAAGTCACACAGTGGTTGCCAGGATCGGTGCGACCGAGCAACTCGTAGTTCTCTTCCGTGCGGATCAAGGCCCAAGTCATCACCTCGGTGTAGCCACACATCGCAATAACCTGTCGAATCTGATCGGCCAATTTGTTAAGGGGATTTTCGGCGCCCACAGTGTTCACCGCTGGGATAGTCTGCTGGATGTTATTGTAACCATAAGCAACTGCGACGTCCTCCTGGATATCGATGGGGTGCAAGATATCGCATCGAGTGGGAGGAGCGACAACAGTGACCTTGCAGTCTGTTGAGTCAGGAACCTCTGCGGTTGCCTTCAGCTGGAGCTTGGAAAGCAGCTCGCAGATCTGCGTAGAAGTCAGGCTAACTTCCTTGCCGATACCCTTGGTCAAATACTTGACACTAGTCTCGAAAGTGAGGCAGGCCATAGTGGGATAGGAAAGCACAAGCTTGCTCGCATCCTCAGACTCGGACTTGGGGATGGGAGCTGAAGGCGAAGCAGGGGGCAAGGGGAGGTTTGCAGGCGACTCGACTTGGACGAGCTCAACAGAGAAGGGCTTTGCGCAATACTCACTGAACATGGCAACGATCATGTTGAGAACAATGTTGGCCTTGGTGTAGTCAGTGGCAGTGCACTCGATGAAGATGTTACGAGTGTTCAACGAGATCTTGCTGTACTCGGAGTTAATGACGGGTGGAAGCGAGAGCACCTGACCACGAGCATCACGAATGACTGGGTGGAGGAGCTGGTCAGCAGGCACACCAGGCTGTGCAGCGGCAGCGATGTCGAGGTAAGGCTTGAGATGGCACTGATCGCGGTTGCGATACGTGTCGAACAACTCATCAACGTTAGTCTCCTTGGTCTCGTTCAAAGCGACGAACTTGATCTGGTCGAAGCGCTCTGCGGTGTAGGTGAAGGGGCCCTGGATCAGGTCCAGATCGTGAGTACCGATAGCGACAAGCTGGCGACGGCGGCCAATGTTGAAGTGGAGCTTATCCTGAAGATCGATGAAGGAGTTGTAGATCTTCTCGTTCATCTCAACATTGCGAAGCACAGCGCAGACGACGAAGGGACGGATGGCGAAGGTGGAGGCGTCCTGGACCATCTTGAGTGGGTTCTCAGGTCGGATCACCTCGTATGTGGGTGCCTCCATCTGCTTGAGGAAGATCTTGAATGCACGAGCGAGACCCTCAATGCAGAGAATGTCATAGCGGTTCGCCGGCACGTCGATCTTGAACCAGATCGCCTCAGGATTCTTCGCATTTGCGCCCTTTAGGTCGGCCTCGGTGATGATGTCGTCGCACTCGACGCCCAGGTCGAAGCAGAGGTCAGCAAACTCTTCGTTTGTGAAGGTTCGACCGATCTTTGCGAACAGATCGTCACGGCTAACGTGCACGCTAGGCATACTAGCCTCGTCGGATTGCGGAGAGGGGTGCGAGTTGGGGGACAAAGTGAGGTCAAATGAATGTCTATCGCGAAACACGCATGGCATACTGTGTGGCATAATAGCTATGATCACCTCGCATCAGCATAATGCCAATCACTGCTTGAAGCCCCGCAGAACGGGTCTCAACCAGGGCGTAATCGGGTTCGGAGAGCGCTGTTCGCAAATCACATGAGATTCGTATAACGGCGCAGTGATGTTGCAAATTCTGTCATTGAACTCCAATTGCACGCACGTCCTACACCTTCCCATACAATTATAATCCCAGAAGCATGACGATTTCATGCAAAATGACGATCCAAACCCTTGTGCGAGAAGGGATCGGTTGACGCAAATTTTTTCGTGCCCGTAAGTTTTTCGCTGTCCCAAATTCGACCGGAGTGGAGCTAGAGGGTAATCGCGCGCCAGACAGGGCAGTGAAGCTTACACGCGCGAGGATTGGTAAAGAAAGCTGAGTTTATGCACGACCTCGTTAAGCCTGCACATGCATCTGCGCTGTAAGTCCCCCGTAACCCACCCAAACGCACCACCCTGCCAGTGATTCGGCCAGTCGAGATTTCGAGAATCACAGTTTGGTGCGCTGAAACTGTGTGTAAGATGGGGAGGAAGACCATTCCATGCCGAGCCAACCCCTCTGGAGCTGGTTGTCCCGGCTGCAAAGAGCAAGAATATCATACTCTCGCTCGCGCATGAATTGTCCTCTACCCAGATCGCGTGCGAAATATCCCTTTTCTCAGCTTGAGCAGCAGCCTCGGTTGCATCGAATTTTTTCGTGGAAGCAAAGTCCGGGGTTTGGGAAGGGTTCGAACCGACGAAGAAAAGGTGTGGATTTCGCGTTGCACGTGAAGTGTAACTGAATACCAACTGTAGAATTCGATAGAAAAGCGATAGAATACTCTGATCACCTGGTACACAATGTTCCGAAGAACAGTTAGCACACTTATTCGAACACAAATCCAAAGGCCGTGCGGTTTTTCCGCAATTCGAGCCATTTCGACGAATATCTCGACGACCACCACGCGTTGCACTGTGACCACAGCTGCACCACAGATTGCACGCGTTCCCGCATCCGGTACCACCGCCGCAGTTCGCGTCGCTATCCCCAGTGCACTCAACGCGACCGTAAGCAAAGCCAAGAACTTGCACTTCGTGGAGAATATCTCACTCTCGCTCTCGAGCGACGGAGACGATGACAATACGTAGGTAATTAACTCATGTTTGTGGTGTTATGCTTGCTTGCCTGGTTTGGCACCCGTTCGATTTGGGCACTGTCTCGCTCAGAGTGTCATGGAGGACCGTTTTGGTGATGGTGCGGAGTGAGGAGGAGATGCAATGCGACATGACTCGGCATGGAATCACATAAGATACCGTGCGAGACGCATCGTCGGACTGAGTTGTTCCAGCCGCTTCGACACCGACTTCGCTGTCTGCATGCACGACAGTTATCACCGCAGTATGACACCCGGGCTGAAGAACCCACGTGATGCAGTCTTCGGGAGGTGCCTGATGTGATACGTGTGCGAGCCAGTGCCCGTTGATCGATGCATTCTTCGTTCGTGAATAGTGCATGTGTTTGATCTTTCTTTTGGTTTGTTTAATCAACGTATTGATCAATCATTCTAATGAGTTGCTGGGTCCCAATCGCCCGTTCTACTTCTTTGCGTGATCTCTCTAGTTGAGTTGTGCGCTGCTGAACTCAGATCTTGTCTTTCTCCCTCCCTTCTTCTACCACCACGCACGCAAACGGCAAATACTGGACTGAATGACACTTGATCCTAACCCGCAATTGAATCTTACCGACGGCAAACGGCACATCTTCATCTGTTACAACGTGTTTCAATGTACTACATTATCCCAACTGAATGCGATGCATGTTTGATAGATGACGTATGTAAGAAAAAAACCTACAGCAATGGATGGATGAGGGGAGCAATGACGTGCGCACGATCAGAAAGGGTGCGTAGACTACGTACACATACCTTCGAACAAGGCTCTCGTTGGCCTCTGAAGGTGCACGCTGAACAAAGCAGCAAGCGGTTAACTCGTAACTGAAGCAGTAGCTTGATTGTAGACCAACCCTCCGAATCAGTCACTAAATCATTATGTTTATCGTGAAATGTACAGGTTGTCAAGGCAAACCTACAATTACTTAACCCTCATGAATGGCCATGTAAACTAGCAGTCCGAGATATGTATATCAGAAAAGAATACCCGCTGGACATTCATGACAATATCAGCATTCGTATTTGTACACATAAACACGCATTGAGCATGGTTTTGCATGAGCAACCATGGCAGTTTTACAGTTCTCGAACTCCTCTTGAGAATTCTCAAACTGGGAAATTCGAAAAATATTCCCGCCAGATTAATCCTGTCAAGGGTGTCCCCGCAGCTCGGTACAATAGTAGCACATGGGAGACCGATGAAACGGTGATCTAAACTGGTTTATTGCAAAGCTTGCGGTAGGTTTGCGAAAGATGAAAGTTCATATGCATTTATATCAACGCTCAACCCACCACTCATTCGAAGTATGGTGCTTCAGACTTACGAGCCAGATCGTTCACTTTGACTTGCGCCTAGTGGGATATGGTTGACGAAAGCACTAACTATTACTCGAGTTATATTCACGTCCTCTGCGATAGAGTGAAATGCCTTGAAACGCAGCGTCCTGCGGTTCCATTAGTGGAGTGTTTAGTGTGCAAGAGCCTGCAGCTCGAAACCGTACGGTCAAGTCATTCGAAGGCAGCAGGTTATGTCATAGATGCACGTTGAAAAGCTGACAAGCAAACGAGGCCCGAAACCATGGACAATTAAAATAAGTCGGTGGTTACAGACTGGTGGAATATGAGAGGAAGGGGGCATAAAATACGCTGGTGAGGTAGCAACATGAGGGAAGTTGTTCACGTTTGTGGGATGGGCAAAGAAAAAGGAACGTGAGGGCCAGGAGCCGAGCAAAACATAGAGAAGTGGCAAATAAAGGAGTGGTACAACGAAATACAACGAGCTGAGTTGGATGACCAGCGAGCCCCCTACACACACCTCTTTTGCACTCCCATGTATGTGAATACCTGGCAATGAAACGCAAGTGCCAACGCAAGCGCACATGCAAACTCAAACAATTGGCGGGATACTCCAACGAAGCATAAAGTACAAAACCCACTTGTTCTGTGAAATCAGCAAAGAAACAGAATGGACCTCTTATGATACTGGGGGCGGAGCGGGTATGCCTGCGTGATTAGCACTTTTCAACCGGAGTGAATTCAATGTGGGTGTGTCACTAATAGCACGAACAACACTAGATTATTCTCTTGTACGACTTCTGGTTGTGTGTCGTTGATTCAAGGTAAACGGATATAAACAAACTCTGGGTATTACTCAATGTATCTGGACTTACGAAACATTTCAGGTTGTTTCCTTCACAGGGTTTGAATCTGGACTTACCCTACGGTTTCTCGAGACGCACACTGCCAAGCTGTTGTGCAAGCAAGTCCACTTCTCCAGGTCGTCCGGTACCAGCGGCTTGAGCCGGTTGTTGTGGTTGAGGCTGAGTAGTGCCAGCAGCTGCAGTAGCCTGTGGTTGTGCCTGTGGCTGAGCCTGTGGCTGTGGCTGTGGCTGGGGTGCGTTGTTCTTGTGCTCAGCGTTTTGACGTGCGTAGTGACCAAACTGTGCAGCGCCACCCTGTGCATAACCCTGACCAACAGGAAGACCGAGAGGACCAGGACCAGAGCGGGTGCCCGGAGGGAAGACGTCCTTCTGGGCATTGAGGATGGTCCAGTCGAAGACGAAGTCGTACTGGTAGTTCCTGCGGTGGAACAGCGAGCGGAAGAGATTTCGCAAGTATCTGTAGTCAGGCGATTCATCGAAAGTAAGACCGCGGACGTAGGTCAGGTAGTCCATGAACTCACGTGGCAAGCCTCGGCAAAGCGTGTCAACGTTGGTCTGGATCTTCTTGTCACTGATGCGATCGTACTTCTCCTGCTTAGTCGACGCCTTGAGACCTTGCCAGGGAAGGTGACCACGGCAGAAATAAACGAGAACATAACCGAGCGACTCAAGGTCATCACGACGGCTCTGCTCGCGACCAAGGTGAGTGTTAATAGAAGCATAGCGAGCGGTGCCCGTGAGTGATTTGTTCTCGGCATATGCAATGTGGGCCAGCGTCCTAGGATCACGGTAGCGCTTTGCAAGACCAAAGTCAATGATGTAGACAATGTTCTCGCGTCGTTGACGTCCAATCAAGAAGTTATCAGGCTTGATGTCACGGTGCACGTAGTACTTAGTGTGAACGAACTCGATACGCTGGATGAGCTGGTCCGCGAGCATCAGAGTCGTCTTGAGAGAGAACTTGCGCGAGCAGTAGTTGAATAAGTCTTCCAAGGAAGGACCAAGGAGATCCATGACAAGTGCGAAGTCATCCAAGTCTCGACCGAACCAACGAACAGTTGGAATCCCAACCGCAGGGACACCACGGTTGTTGGTCTGGAAAGTCTTGTACAACTTGGCTTCGTAAGCGATTTGTGGATGCTTTGACCGAGACGATTCACGCTTGATCGCAACTTCCTCGTTGTTCGTGATCGAAACACCTACGAAAATATCACCGAATGAACCAGCACCAATCTTCTTGATCATCTTGTATCGACCAGCGATGATGTGGTCGCGAGGAACGGCACCTGAGTTGGATTGCATCACAACATCTTCCATGGGTTCACCCTGTGCGGCGGCAGCAGCAGCAGCAGCGGCAGCAGCAGCGGCAGCCTGTGCAGCTGCAACAGCTGCTGGGTTTTGAGCATGCGTAGGCATCACCACTACGGGTTGACCAGCCATGGGCTGAGGAGGCATGGGCTGGCCAGGCACCTGCATGGGGATATTGGGGATCTGGTGACCATAGTGAGCCGGGATCGCGATCGGTGGCGCCATAGGCTGGACGGCCTGGTTGGGCATGACGACACCGGGTGTGGGATGCATGTAATACGAGGGGTGCATTCGCGAGTTAGGTGCACCGGCTTGGGGTTGGCCCTGCTGCTGGGTATTTGGGGGCATGGCCACCTGACCAACGACCCCAGAGTGAACCTGAACGGGTGCGCCCTGTGCGACCTGGCCTTGGTAGTATTGGTATTGGTACATGTCGTATCCGCCAGGATAGGGTTGGCCGGGTGCTGGGGCCTGGGCTTGTACTGTACGTTGTGATTGAGGTTGCATTTGTCCTGCAGCGCCACTTTGCATTGGAATAGCGGTTACTTGTGCTTGTGTGGGTACTTGTCCTTGAACTTGCTGATGTGGATAATTATATGCCTGCGGCTGTTGAGACATATGTTGCGAGCGCGTGCGCTGTGGTAAGAAGGGAGAGCTGCGAAGCGGCTGATATTATTACTATCACTACTGCGAGGGACTGCGTAGGTTGGGTGAAGTAATAATAGCGGTAGCGTGTGTGGTCCGGTGCTCCGCACCTTGACGGCGATCGTGCGAGGGTCGACTGGCTTGCTGGTTTGCTTCGCCTTGAACAGGACCGGGTTGAAAAGTGAGGAGTTGGAACGGAGGAGTTGATGCCTGGAGTGGATAGATAGAATACCAGTGTGGAAGTGGATAGCCGACTCCTCCTATATATTCTTCTAACCCACCTGAGCTAGAGACAAGTCCAAAGTAGAATGGACCTAGGTAAGGGTAGGGTGATGGTGGTATCAGAGATGAGTGTGAGTTCAGAGCGCTGGGAGCATGCAGGACTACCTCACGTGGATAGGTGTGCGTTACCAACACCACCATGAACAAAGGCAAACAGCTCACTCATCAGGTTTGCAACAGGCTGATCAATATATCGATTACACAACTCGGAAGATCCGCTTATCTAGACCCATTATCCCGTTCGCTCGTATCAATCCTATCTGTACCCTCCCATGCATCGTTAAGCTACGCCCGCGACGACTGCAGATCGCCCAGCCGCACGCTCCCGAGGCGTCATGTGGCAGTCCGGAGCTGTCCTGTACTATCACCTCCCATGACCTCTCCGCGAGGAGTCGAGAGGACACGCGTGCTGAACCGAGGGTAAGTTCCAGCCCGGGTCGATCCAGCGTCGGTTTCAGCTCATACTTGGCACAGCAATCAACCGCACAGAAACAGATTCACAGGCTAAGCAGGGACACGCGGTGGCTGTGAGGTCAGCTAGATCGCGGCGTGGATCTATCATGACTGAACTTGTGTCTCGTAGATCATTCGTCATAGTGTCGGTTTCGTGACGAGGCGGGCAGCTGGAACGAGTGGATCGGAGGGTAATCCATCCAAACCATTGCATACAACATCAGTCACGATTTATATCCAACACCAATTTCGAGATGCACCGCCTATCCTGTGATTCGACTGCCAATCCTGAGTGTCTTGGATCCACGAGCATGATTTTTGGGATTTTCGGAAGGATTGTCGTGTGTGCCGCGTTGCGTTGCAGGATGCCTCATGCGCGGAGCAAGTGCATAGCTGCGTTACGAGTATCAAACTAGGACAGCAGTGGCGATATGACTTGGAAAGGGTGGGAAACCGACATTGGAACGAAGGTTTCAAGGACAAGATTACTGCGGGGGTGGATCTGATAGGTTAATCTGAGGCATTGTTGAATTTCAATGGTATAAATCACTAGATCTACTCCATAAGTATCAAATTCAATCCGTGCTACTATCCTCCAGGGGCCGGAATACCCTCAAATCCACTCTTTAAAGCACCCCTTTTTTACCAGTTTTTTCCAATTTTTCCCCTGTTTTCTTCCTCTCTGAGGGGCGGTGCCCAGACTGGGGGTGGCGGAAACCCCTCGGTCGGCCCGATGCTTTTCCCTCCCCGAGGAGCCGCCACCTCACCAGCGCGAGTGATTCTGTGGCTATACACGACGCGATCGGAACTACATGCGTTAAATACTGCACATAAATACGTAAACTCCACTGATCTATCTAATTATAACGATTCACAACCGTAACACTTCCCGCACACGTACAATACCCACGTGCTCCAGCTCCTTCCGCAGTGCTGGAATGAGAGGATCGGGTCAACGACAACAAAGCCGTTTGGCTTGTGGGGACGAATATATTTCTCCACCCCGGGCCTGGTCTCGATCGATTGGATTCGACCAGAGTGCCGAGCAGCCCACTCGCAACATGCTGCGAGTCCGAGCGGTTTGAACCTAACAAGAAAAATCTGACTCACTTCCAGGGAGTGAATACTGGGCGTTTTTCTGGACTATGAATGAGTGTGCACGATTATAGCCCTTATGATTCGATGTACATTACAGGAATGTATCGTTTGATTCCATGTAATCTTCCCCAAATCATCGTACAACTCGGCCTTGACACCAAGGCCCGACGAGATTCCAAACCACTCACCTTGCTGTCCCCCTCTTTCGGCACGATTTAGACACGTTCCCGTGGCAAGAGCGGACCGGACCCACCGCGGACAGATCTAAAGCCCTGAGCTGCACCCAGCTTCCGCGCAAGAATAGCAGGTCCAAGCGGGAAGGCAGGAAGAACCCGACTCGACCGGCCCCGTATCAGTCCAGATCCCGAGTTAGGCTGGTACCAGAGGTTTAGTCCACCGACACAGGTCAGACCAACCTGTGCATTGTGCCTCTTGTGGAGAATTTGAAAGCACTCTGCGTTGTCTGGAGTCGATCCTATTGCACACAGTCATGAGTGACTCTCAAAATAAGGCCAAAAAGCAAGCGGACCTGGCCGATTCCTCCTCAGGCGCCCCAAAGAAGACGGCCGCAGACAAGATCCTGAAGGAAGATAAGCTCAGCGCATTTGGTGTAGGCGACACGGAACGAGTACTTTCCGTGGCGTTTCACCCGATCAAACAGTACATCGCGTTCGGATGTGAGAATTCTTCGATTAAACTGTGGAACATCCGATCCAAGCTGTATGCGGGTATCTTCACCCATCACGGCAGCGTGAATGCACTCGAGTTCTCAAACGATGGTAGTATTCTCGCCACTGCTGCGTCAGGTCACACCGAGGGCAACACCATCGCCCTGTGGCAGTGCGTGCACGAACTCAAAGATGAAGACGAACTCAATTTACGACTCTTCATGCATGATACCGAACTAGCACCGTTCCGTGCAGAGGTTTTGCACCAGGGCACGATTAACGCCCTCGCGTTCGGTCCTGCTCTAGGCAAACACGGTATCTGCATGCTGGCATCTGCCTCAGACGATGCCACCGTCCGCGTTTGGCAATTCCCCTCTGGATTCAAAATGACGCGCCAAACGCTTCGTAGCCACAAAACCAAGGTCACCTCGTGTGTCTTCAGCGAGGACGGCCGCTATCTGATTTCAGCAAGTATAGACGGTGAAATCTGTGTGCACCGTCTTGATCTCAATGATGCGAATGCAGACGACAGTGCAAGGTTTGCTGGTGGTTCCAACGCCAGCGGTGGAGACAATGCTCAAGCTGAAGGTGCATCTGGAGGGGATGACGTTGGAGGCGAGGGCGGTGCGGGTGGAGCTGGCGACGACGTTGGAGGCGCCGCGTCGGGCTCGGGTGGCAAGGGCTCATCAGGAGCAGCAAAAGGTGCCTCTGGTAAAGGCGCATCATCAGGTTCTGGCAAGTCCAACGCACCTTCACAACCGGGTGGTGTTGGAGGAGCAGCACTCGTGTCTTCTGTAGAAGACGGTGAGCAGAAATCAGATGAGGAGGAGCCTGAACCATCACCAGACATTACCTTCACGCATGTTTTCAAGTTCTCGTGCATGGAGCCGGTTCTTTGTCTCCGATTCTTCCCTGACTTTACTTTCACGACACTAATCGGCACGTCTGTTAAGGTCAATGGTCCCGACCGCGAGTACTTGCTTTGCGCGGGCGGTGCCAAGTCGCTAATGATTCTTCGACTTCGGGATGGATATCTAGCTACGGATCCTATTGGCAAGGTTCCCGAAGCCCTTGAGGACTTGGCAACCATCGAACGACTCACGACGCAGTATGCTGGCGATCGTGAGGTGAGTTACGCGATGCGCAAGGTGAACTATTCACAGCTCATGATTCAACAACGCATCCCAATGCCTGAGCCTGTCCGCGCCATCGCTTGCCAGCGACTTCCCATCGACTCCACATCGATTGACGACATCAGTGACAGCATAAGACACCATAGCGGATACTTGGAAATCCGTCGTGATAAGAGGGCCATCCTTCGTAGTTCGTGGAAGCGACAGTACTTCGTTCCGAACTTTGAGCAGTCCGAGATCTCCTGGTATAAGAACGAAGAGCTTGGAGATGTACCCAAGGGATTCCTCAGGTTCGATGCCATTCGAGCCGTTGTGCCAGTGGCAAGGAAACGTGACCCTGACGGACGACAGTTCCGCGTATTCATCTATGGTCGTCGTGAGCCAATGTATTTCCGTGCAGCCTCTCGTGAAGAGCGTCGCACTTGGATCAAGGTCTTTGACGCCGGTATTAGCAGTGTCAAGCCCAATGTTTTCATCGTCAATGCATGCTCGGGACCATCCCTCCTAACATTTGTCATTCAGAGCCTCTTTGCACCCTCGACTAACCCAACCAGCTCACAATCCATCGCAGAAGGATTGATTCGCAATGTTTACTCGTTCACTTACGAAGAGATCGGTCAGCACGATGATTACATCACTGCCTTGGCAGCACCTGGAGACTACCTGCATGCCAAGTTCCACGAGTCGCACATTCTCGAATCCAACGAGTACATGTGCGTCTCTGCATCAGCTGATCAATCGGTTCGGGCGTTTGTCTGGAATTTGTTCAACCCACTGAATAAGAAGCGTGACACGAGCGAAGCCAGTGCTGAGATGAATGATCAGACTGACGAGGATACGCTTGCCACGCTCGACTTCAAGATTACCGGTGACTTCACTAAGCCCTGGATTAAGCTCGAGCGCCCGCTCACCCAACAGCAGCTGAACTCTGTGGTCGAAGAGGCAACGGAGCAAGCTACCACTCAAATGATGCGCGTGGAAGTCGCCAACCTCAAACCCGTTACTCTTGGATTCCCCGCAAAGCCAGACATTTCTCGACTTGGTCTGATTAAGATCGACGGATTTGATTTGGACACCGATGATGAGGAATTCATTGATCCAAATGTTCCACAATCCGATGAAACCGAGGAAGGAGATGAAACTGCTGTCATGTCATCGCTTGGTACCACCCTACTTGGTCCAGCCGCACCAGTTGAGGGAGCTGACTTGCTTGTCGCTGCACAAGTCTTGAAGGGTAATCGAAGGTTGACGGCAGCAGAGAGCGTGATCGTGAAGGCTGAAGCTCGCCGTGAACTTGAAGAGGCCAGCCGATCACCTGAGGAGGTGCTCCGTGAAGAACAACGAATTGCGGATCACCGTGCGCTTGGCCAACTGCGAAGCTATGCTCGAATGTTGGCACGACAAGAAATGGAACAAGCTCAAGCCGCGGAGTTATCTGCGCGTGAGTCATGCAATACCGATGGTTGCACGATTGTGTAAGGACACTTGTTATTTTGCTCTCAGTGTAGTTGGGATGTTGTATACTTCGGTGTAGGGTGTGTATAATTTATCCGCAGAGGAGGAGATCCAATCCTCTCTTCAACGCTCACGACTGTGACTTGGGCGACAGCAAGCCCGTTATCAATCATCTATCGCAGCTTGTCGAGGTCTGATCTACATTCTTTTTGCTGGACTTTCTCCAGACGCGGCCCTTCCAGTGATGCGATGGTGTCTTCTCTTCCACCAAAGTCTGCTCACTAGAGTAAAGAAAGCGACTTTTTCCTTTCATGTAATGCTTTGCGCTTTATGATTCCTCTCGATCGCTATCGTTGTGAGGCGTTCTCCCTGCCCAGCTCCTCTGCGTTATCCTCCTCGCCTAAGCTGTCATCTTGATCGTGTCCAGATTCCCCATCATCGCTAGAATCATCACCATCCTCGAGAATGATTCCAGCTCGGGCGTTTCGGCGGTTTGCCTTGCTGATGACTTTCTTGAGCTTATAGGGTGTCTTTGTCGAGTCCTCGACACGAATGTCCTGCAACAGTGGGATCTTATCAGCAAATGGCAAGTAGCGATTGAATTCTGCGTGCTGTTCCGCATTACTCGTCAGATTTGCGTACCAACGCTCTCGAATCTCAGCTCGTTCGGCTGGAGTCAAGTCCCCACGCGCTTCGGGGCATAACGCAAAAAGACGGTCAAGGACGATGGCAAGGCCTGCGCTCAAGCTGAAACCTTGCATTGTCAAGCCAAAGTGCTCAAAATACACATGGCGCGTTGCCGCTCGGCCAAAGGTTGGATGGACCGCACCTCCTTCTGTTCCGACAACGAGTGCGACCCTCGAGGGGAAGCCAAGGATGGATAAGCCATTTGTAGTATCAGCAGTCAGTTCGGCCTGTTCGAGAAGTTGTTGGTAAGGGAAAGGGGGTAATAGCACACGCTGTACCTTCGAAGCGTCAGGTTCTGCGCTGCGAGACGCAGTTCCCATTGAGTCATCATCCACATGTTGCCCTTCGGTATCCTCTCTTCCGCAGTCCTTCCTGTCCAATCGTCGTTTAACGACGGGATTGAGAATAGTGTATCGCTCATTCTTTCCGTCGTAGTCAACGGACTGCACCTTGGACGGGTCCTGAAACAAGGACCGTGCTAGTTCCGTTTGCTGTTGCTGGATGCGTTCAAACGATGCACTCTCTCGTTCAGTCGGACCCCGCCGGCAAGCATGGGCGTGAGAAGCAAACAGGATGGGCTCCAACGGCAAAGGAACTGTGATTTGACCTTCTTCATCCCTGCCTGCTTCTGCCGGTGCTGCTACTGCGCCATGGCTAGCTGCCGGGTCGCTTGCAGTCATCGCAGTCTCGTCCGAACTTGTAGTTGGATGGATGGTTTGTGATGGATAGCGATGAGCGAATCGACCCTGCTGCAGAACCCAGAGCTCTTGGCCCTCGCTTTTCAGTGCAGCGACGCATTCTTCCACGCTCGCGAAGGACTTGAGGGTGATCCACGTCTTGCTCCCCTTGAGGATCTTGTTGGCGACTTGATTCTGCTTGGTGCTCTTGCTTCGAACGTGATAGATATACTGCACGCCCATACTCTCTGCGGTGCGGATTGTGGCCTGTTGGTTAAACGAATCACCCAAGTTACCTAGCACCAAAGTAATCCGACGTGTCCTTTGACGCAACACGGTCTCCGCCCTCCGCAACCTCCTTGGAACATTTGACAAATCGGGACATAACTTGCTCTCGGCGGGAGATGGCTCATTTGTGGGCACGGCATTCGCGATAATGCCGCTTTCACTCGACATTTCAGCTGAAATCTGTGAGAGTCTCTACCAGGAGAACGACCGTTCAACGAATATGTCAGTGTGGAGCGAAGACGGAAAAATGCGGTTTCGCGCATTTCCCAGGGTCATACTTTGTGCATGGGGGATATAATGCAGGAGACGAAGTGAAGCGGGCCCGGAGCGCACATACCTCAGTGAGAGTCAGTGACACTCGCGGGAAGCCCGTCAAAGCCGAGGAAAACCAAGGGCTGGAACGAGCAAATTTCTCTGTTAAGGAGTGAATTGGAATATAGGTGGTACGGCATGCAAGTGAATAATCCCTTAGGCAAGACTTACTCTTCAGGTTTGTCCACTCGAAATTCTAGCTATCTTTCTCATGAATCACACGGGGAGATGCCGAAACGCCTCTGACGAATTACTAGACCATCTGGATGTCCTTCAAACTCAGTACACACGACTCGGGATAGCCGTTGATGCCGAGGAGGCCACAGGTGAGGCGCTCTCAGCGCGACTTGATGAACTTACCAAACTTGAAAATGACCAAATTGAAACAATTCGACACCTTTATCAGTACGTACTGTTGTCAAGGGTCTCGGGCTCGAATCCACAAGAGCGTTATCAGAAGGGCCACGCAGTTCCCCCGACTTGATGTTTGTGCTTGCACATCAAGATAAGCTAATGACATCCGTTACCCAACCTTTCTGACCCCCTCATCGACGTCTAGAATGAAGGCAGTCGCAGAGACTACTGTTAGCGAATACCTCGATGAGAATGTCTCCCATGACCAGATGCAACAGCCGCAGAGAACACGAGAGATGGAGGACACGCTGCAGGGCGAGCTGCTCTTGGAGTTCACATCCCAGTGCAATGCCGTCAAGGACCTGTGTGGGGCCATTGAGGCAATCGCCCGCAATGCGATGCAGCTGATCGATTTCAGAAAGGATGAACGTGAACTGCAGGCTCAGCTAGATGATGCAAAGCTCAGGCTGTCCCTGGCAGAGGACACAGTACGGGCTGCGACCACACTGGCTCAGCGAAAAGAGGCGCGAAGACAAGAATTGCATGCACATATCGCCAAGCTTGAGCAGGGCCTGATCGAGGGCAAAGACAAACTTCGTCAGCTCACACAAGAGTTGAAGACCGAGATTGCTATTTGGAAATCCGAAGCAGCTTTTGAAGAGAGCTATCGCAAACAGACAAAAAGCGAGTACGCTACAATTGAGAATCAGATCAAGGTTGTACGAGAGAAGATTAACTCGATCTTGACACGCCAGGCAGGTGCGACGACGAGTACCACAGCAGCCACGCATGGAAAGCGAAGGTAATACAATAAACCCGCGGGATCCATCGAATAAAGAGTCTCTATGTGTATTAATCGAATTGCGCAATTAGGGTTGTTAGGCCAGTGACATACGATGTAGCGGTGCACGTAACAATGGCGACACATACAAACTCTTGGTGCGGATCCCAAGAGAGGATCAACAGCTAAGCCATGAATCTGCAGGGCATTGCATGTGCAAAGGGAAAACAGGACGGCAACACGACTGCGGCGGAGGCGTTGCATTCGAAATGAGCTCTTCTCAAATGGATGATAGCAATAATATACACAACTTGGTGCATATTCCTTCTCTCCCCTTGAAAAGAATGACTCGGATCTTCCATGAAAAATTGCAAGAGATTTGAGCAAACAAGAAAAATTTGGACTAACGAAGCCACAGTTATGATAAGGTTTGATATTCATCAACAAGATAGATACGTCTGGCCTAGTGTGAAGATTCCATAGACCATGTTAGTAGACTATGCTACGTGATAATGAATGAAGAAGAGGCCTGGGTAGCTAAAGGCTACCCATGTCTCAAGAAAGAGAGAGCAGACTCTGAGTGCAAACATCACTCGGATGTGTTGCGCTTGAGGTAGGCTTGGTACATGCTTGCGAAGATGCCCTGGCCCGTACGTGTACCCTCTTCGATAAGGTCTTTTGGCGAGCCTTCTTCTGCAAGGACACCCTGATCAAGGACAAGAACGTGATCGGCGTCGGCGACAGTATTCAAACGATGTGCAATTGTGAGCTGCGTGGCTCTTCCAAAGCGAGTAGAAAGCACCTGTCGTAGGATTGAGTCGGTCACGCTATCTACGGATGACGTAGCCTCGTCCAACAGGAGCAGTGCAGGCTTCTTAAGAAGCACACGCGCGACGCAAATCAACTGACGTTGGCCTTGACTGAAGTTGCTGCCATGTTCGGCAACTTCGGTGTTGAGACCATGTGGCAGCGTGCTGAGCAAACCGCCCAATCCCACTTCCTCAAGAGCATCAATAATGGCCGCATCTGAATATTGATGGAATGGGTCGAGATTTGAGCGAAGCGTACCACTGAAGAGAACAGGCTCTTGAGGTACAATACCGACTCGCGAGCGCAAGCGATGTAAGCCCACACCCGAGATATCCACACCATCGATTAAGATACGACCACTCTCTGGATTGTACATTCTCAGCAAGAGCATCATCAGCGAGCTCTTACCACTTCCGGTTCGACCCACTACACCAACCTTCTGACCAGGCTTGACCTCAAAGGTGAGACCCTTCAACACTGTTGGCAAATCTTGACGGTATCGCATGTACACGTTGTCGTATCGAATGCAGCCTTGCGATGGCCAGACGTTGTTGCTAGGCTGAGCAGGATCTTGATACGCGATTTCAGGACTCAGGCCTGCCTCAACCTCCTTTTCGGGTTCAAGAACCAACGGCGGCTCTTGAGGAATAGTTGCCAAATAGTATCGAAGGCGCTCAACAGAGTTAATGCGACCGCTGAATTCAACGAGCTGTGTGACCAAGAAACCGATTGTACCACCAACCGCAATAATGTAAGAGAGGGCCACACCAGCCATACCAGGAGAAACACCACTTGGCGCGAAGATGACCAAGGCCGCAACAATCGCTGTGAGCGTACACTGGAGGTAACTCACGCGTAGAGCACCCCAACGGTAAATCATACGAACATTATAGAGTGCCGATGAGTTGAGGTTCAACAGGAGAGAGCAGCGCAACTGGAATTCTGGCGTCATACCAAACGCTCGAATTGTCGAAAGTCCTTTCAGTGTCTCGCCAAAATGTTGGTAAACGGGGGAGCGAGAATTGGATTCAATTCGTTGCATTTGAATCGCAGATGGTGAGTAATATTGCTGAAGGAGATAGAAGAGGACAATCACGACAACGATAGCGATGGTGAACCAGGGAAGAATGATAGCGCAAGTAAGAATCGAACCAATCATACCCAAGGTAAAAGTTGTTGTTTGCATGAAGGTGTGGGGCAATTGCTGATCAACTACATCCAAATCCTTTGCGAATCGAGAGATAATACGTCCAACAGGAGTAACGTCGAAGAACTCTGGAGTTGCCCTAGTAATCTTAACCGCAAGTCGCTGGTGATAATACGAAGCCGATCGTACTGCGCCAAGGGCATAGAGGAATCCACGGATGATTAGAAGAACTACTGCAATACCGAGAGTCATCAAATACCAAGTGCGGTAGGAGTCGTTCACTGTGTTAGACTTTCGGTCAGCCCAGCGACCGAGAAGGAAGTTTAGAGCAATCAATGCGACCTGCGCAGCAACGGCAGATAGCAACATTGGGATGGCCATTTTCAAACCTCCCATCGTTAGGAAGTGGAACCAGAACACACGAAGAGGGACGCCACCTACGGCAGTCTCTTCTTCAGTGATTTGTTGCCCACGTCGGGTGATACCACCTCCAATAATTGCGCGGTCCTTGACGATCTTGAGTTGTTCGTGGTCTGCGGCATCAGCTTGGAGTGACGACTCAGTGGCTGCTTTTGCACGTGCGGCTGCATCGAGTTGTGCACGTTCTTGCTCTGTCAAACCATCTGCCTCAATACCTAAAGCAACGTCTTCCCCTTCCTCTACATTTGACTCGGCCATCACTCCAGCACCTGCGGTTGCTGATGGAGTGAGGTTAGGTGTCGGTGAGCCAAGATCAATGAGGCCTTTGGTGTCCTTAGCCTCTTCGATGGCCAATGGTTCGGGCCTTGTGGCTGCTGAGCGGACACCCTGCTCGTATTGTGACATCAGGGTGATGAAGTGCGGATTCGAGGCGATCAAGTCGCTATACGTTCCAGCCGCGATAACTGTTCCTGCTGCCTGCACGGTCGAGGTGGGCTCAGATGAACTGGTGGCAGCAGGTGCGACTACAGCTGTCGTGGAGGATGAAGCTCCGTTGGTTGCGGGTGTATTCTCAGGGAATCCAAGCATGTAGATGTAGTCGCATCGCTGAAGGAAGTGGAGCTGGTTTGTGACGAGTAGACGTGTTTTGTTGGCCAGTTCTTTTTTGAGTCCCGATTCAAAGACATGCTCTGCGACATGTGCATCGAGTGCCGACAAGGGATCGTCGAAGAGATACAAGTCTGCGTTCGCATATAGCGCGCGCGCTATCGCAACACGCTGCTTTTGTCCCCCTGAGAGGTTGATACCACGGTCGCCAATCTCGGTTTCATCACCAGCTTCGAGAGCAGCAATATCTGGACCGAGAGCCGCGGCTTCAATCGCAGCTTGGTAGCGTGCCATGCGTTGCAGGCGTGCAGCACGAGCCGTGGGGTGCTCTTCAGCCTCATCCTTGGGAGGCTTAATGCCAGGACCGCCAAAGGTTGTGGCATCTGCAAAGAGAATGTTGTCGCGCATCGTCATGGTTTGGACAAATGGAGACTGGGCAACATACGCAATCGACAGGTCGGGTGCAAGTGAAACTGAACCCTTGAGTGGAGTCAGCTCACCCAAGATAGCAGAGATGAGAGTCGACTTTCCGCTTCCGACGGGACCAACGACAGCCACGAGCTTGCCACGCGGCAAAACAAAGTTGATGTTCTCGATAGTAGGGCGGACTGAGAGGATCTCGTTGGGCGACACATGCAGGGTGCCGCTTGCAGCGGAGTCTTCACCCAGTACCGCGTATTGCTTGGCACCAGACTGAGCCCCATTCGAGCCGTGAGTCTCGGGCTGCCAACCTGGGACACTGTTGTCAGCGTACCAACTGAAAGTGGCATCCTTAATCTCCACGACCAAGGTCGGGTCTGAGGGAGTGGTGGGAGTCTCGAGTGGCAGACGTACTCGAGGAGGTGCCTCGTTCAGAATGTCCGCATCCAGCTCACGCCAACCAGACTCGGGAAGTTCGGGGAGTGCATACTTTTCATCGATCGACTCGATAGGATCCTCGGGAGGTTCACCGGTCTCTGGATCGTATGGCAAATCAGACGTTGATATAAGATCGCCCGTCTCGGGAGACATCGAGCGAGTCAGGGGGAGCTGAGGAAGCTCGATTTCAGATGGAGCTAACACAGCGTCTCGGTCGAAGGTACGTGGCTCCGACTTGGCTTTGAGCTTCTTAATCCATTCCACAGGAACACGTCGAGCCGCCACCTGGGCGAGAGGGGAGCGTTCCAGTTCTTCGAGCTGCAACGATCGGACGTCGGCGCTGACCATGGCGTCGACCCGTGGGATTGGAGCATGGCGCAGCTCTGCACGACGTACTTTGGCAACGTATCGCTTGCGATGTAGCAGCAGAGGTGCACGGCAATCAATGCGGTTGCAAAGGGGGAGCTCTGGTTGAAGCAAAAACTTCTCGAGGCGTTCAACAGAAACAAGACCGTTGATAATGTGATTAAACGAGTTGGGGAGCTGCAGCAAGGGCATCTGCAATGCGTTCATGAATGAGAGTGCCTTGAACACTGTTGCAGCTCGAAAAGTATTACCAAGAGCAGAATAGACAGAGAAGGTGCATACAGCAAAAAGTGAAGTCATTACAGTGAAACCAAACAAGTTGTACCCGTTGTACAAATTCCATTTGAGAAGAAGATCAATTTCACGATCGCGCGCCTCGTTGAGTCGGTCTTGGAAGAAAAGTTCCCAAGCGTAGGCCTTCACGATTCGAATGCCTTGTAGGATCTCATTGGTAAGCTTTACGCGTTCATCGACGAGGCCCAAACGCCTGCGAGTGACACGTGCGGCGAGCATAATTGCGACGGCGATCGAAGGGAGGACAATGAATAGGACACCCATTCCGGCAAAGGCAGCTACACCTACCGTATCATACAGTAAGTAGATGATAACTGCAATTTGAAGGGGCACAAAGAACGTTGAGTACGAGAAGAAAAACATGTTACCGACCTTCTCGGCATCCACAGACATCAGGTTGACAATTTGGCCCACGGGAGACTTCTGATTGTCTTTGGCTTCGCCACCTCCACTTCCATTTCGTCCGTTACCATTGGAGTTATCTTCTTGGGAGTCCTTCTGCTCGGATTTGTCCTTGCTCTTGCCCTTATCTTTGCCCTTGTCCTGAGACACGAGAGAGCTGTCCGCACCGCCCACACGCAATGCCTTGGCATACACAAGGGAGCAGCACGCGTTTCGGACCTGCACGAGCAAACGGAAGCCAATATGGTAGAAAATATTCATCACGACCGAGTGCATCAATGTCATGAGGAGCAAGAAGAGACCCCACAACACACCCTCCCATAGAGGGCCACGGTCGCTTTCTGTATCTCCGCCCTTGCTTGGGTCGAGCCACAGCAGCAGTTGCTGCAGTGCGAGGGGCTCGAGCACCTGCGTCACACGCATCATGCCCTGTAAAATGAGGCAAGTCACAATCGAACTCGACGTGAGCCTCACCACGGTGTAGAGGAACGACGGTTTCTTGCCCCTCAACTTGGCCTTTTCGACCTCCTCTCGCCAGAGTTTTTCAAGCTGCGGAGCAAGTATCAGGGCATTCTGGTTTGACATTAGCGCAGGGACATCATCCGGTACGAGGGGGCGGTGGTATCCCAGCCGGATAAGCGGCTCAAGATACCGAAAGCTCAACACATCGAACCAACTGGATCTCTCTTCATTGTTCTGATCGTTTTCGTCCTGTTCGAGTTCCTTCGGCTTGGGATACTTCCGCAGGAGCTCTTCCATCGATTCCTTAGAGGCCTTGGGCTTGGACTCCGTCGTGGACTGCGACTCCCGCGCGGCGCTCGCCTCACGGCCGTCGCCCGAAGGGTCAGACTGAGGATCTATATGAATTGAAACATGTCCGGAAGTGGATGCCATGCCTCAAGCGACCCCTATATCGAGAGTAGATGGGATAGTAATGGTAAGTAAAACCATTCAAAAACATTATTCTCGCGCGCGACCCGCGCCAATATCCACTTTCACGAGGTCTCACAACATTCAACTCAGTCGCTTTTACCACTTCTTCGTGAGGTGGTTATCGATCCCCTCGTCTCGACATATTCCAAACAAACTATACCATGCAATTGAACATCACTTTCTGCGCCGAACACGCCTGGTGAGGCTACATAGTCTCATATCACTTACTGCAGATATCCACTCAAGAACTTCAAGCTTCAACCCTGCACCAGTCCCGCTCGCGAGATGGCTGGCATCGAGGCCTCGGGTGCCCCCAATATCCACACACCTTGGATCAAATATGCACTCACTATTCTTCTCCTCGTTCTGACGGCGGTAGCTGCGCAGCAACCGCAGCAACAACTCCCAATTTGCCCACCTGAGCACCCTCACAAACACATCTATCGCTTCTGGACACCCGGGGTATGTGCGATGCGACCCGTGGGGGAGGCCACCAAACACGTTATTGTACTGGACGCGGGAAGCACCGGTACCCGCGTGCATTTGTTCCCGTACACCCGACAAAAGCTTGGCGATTCGGACTCACTCAGCCTCGCTCCAGGTGAACCATACTTCAAATTGTTTCCACCGCTGACGAAGAAGGTGAAGCCCGGACTCTCGACGATTGTGTTGGATTACCTCGCTGATATGGCTAAATTTAACCAGGAACTGCAGAGGCGACAGACTCAAGCAGACTCAGATGCGATGCTCAATGCTGAAGGCCTTGACTATCCTGAACCTCTGGAGAACCGAGTCATCGACTCGCTGCAGCCTTTGCTGCGGTTTGTGAGGAGCCAAGTGAGTCGGTCGCTCTGGCACACCACTCCCATTCTTGTTTCCGCGACGGGCGGTGTCAGACTCCTGAAGCCCCACGAGCAGGAAGAGCTAATGGACGTAGTGCGAAGATACTTAGAATACTCTGGATTCATGTTTCACCGAGGCTGGGCACGCGTCATATCAGGCTCGCAGGAGGGTATCTTCACTTGGCTTGCTGTCGTGTATGCGCGAGGAAATATTTTTGGCCGTGTTGAAGACCCAGAAGCCGAGTTAAGGCCTCTGCTTCCGTTTGCACAACTCGATCGTGAGCTCGAACATGATGGTGTGGTTGAGTTGGGTGGGGCTTCGCTCCAAATTACGTATCCAGTGTTCTATCCAACACCGTCACCACCACAGGGGGATTTGGAGCGCGCAAACGCTACTGGGACAGCCGAGATTCCAGAGGATCTCTCGAAAGCGCTCGATACCAACGAGGAAAGCGATGTTGAGAGTCAGGCTGATAACATGAGTGAAAGTGGTCCTACTTCATCCGCGAAGTCTTCCTTCACAACCGATCAGTCGCCGGTATCCCCAATCCGTACGCCAACGAAATTCGTAAGTCGGGTGCAACAATCACATGCATCAGATCCGAAGAACTCTAGACTCTTGCATTCTCATGTGGTACACTTAATGCATCAGGCACCGGTTCACGTTTTTACAACATCATATCCCGTCTTTGGCGTGAAAAAAGCGTACGAATCTGTGGCATCTCAGTTCTACACACGAATGTCGTTGGTCCAGAACATCCGGAAGGAGCCCCTTGATGAGTTTGTTGAAGGGCTACCAAAAGCAACGCTAGAGGCCAATCAAGAGTATATACATCCCTGCCTTCCCCTGGGCCAGCGTACGACCATGTATGTCCTTGTTAAGTCTTCCAATGGGACGAAGCCATCTCAAGCACCACTCATCAGACCTAAGCAGCTATCCTTCATTGGTGGCGGGAACTACCTCCGATGCGTTCAGCTCCTCCATTCTTTCTTCGATACGCATCTTGGTTCCTCAAGACCCATCCTGTCGCCTGACCTAACTGATGTATATAAGGATCCAATTCACACACCTCCAAGTGGACCTCTCCCGTATGGTGATACCAGGTTCTTCGCAAGCGAGAACTTTTTCCACACACGTAGTTTCTTGATTGAGTGGTGGGATGACCTCATTGCAACAATCAAATCTCGGCTCACCGAGTACGACACCGATGCTGAGGATCCAGCTGAACTCACAGCGCTTGTGAGTGACGTGAACACAGCATACGCACAGCTGCTACAGCAATGGCCGCGGTATCTAGACCCCGCACCTGTAGCCGCCGAAACCTACGCTCAGTTCAAGCGGGTGACTACTTATGGCTTGTCGAAAGCCGATAACCGTCGCAGGCTCCGATCTATGCGCCGTTCACGGAGACGTATTACACGGAGGGAACTAGCAAACGGCGTGTTACGTCTGCGAGATTTGATAGCCCAGCGAGGTCTTGCTGTAACGTTCGCGGCACTTCAAGATCTAAAGAAGCACGGGTTGAGTCTGCCCCCAGCTGCCAGCCAACAGCACAATATTGAGGCTAAGCAATCTAGTTCATTGGTCCAACGCCCAGATTCACTACCCACCCTCTTGGCCCAGCCTATTGGCGAGATCTGGAAGAGGAGCGTCAATGCGACGCACCCTGGGGTGATATCCTCGGGAGCTCATTGGACCAAGAGGGATTATCAAACCGCGCGTGACGGAAACGTCCTCGTCAACATGCTTATGACGCTTGGCAGCTTGTACTGCCGACATGGGGTACGACATGTCAGCCCTGGCTTCTACGCAGACATTGCGCCTCGTCGCCTTGCCGTCCATTGTTTCGCGTCAGCGTATGTTCCTGTTCTCATGCGACGGGTTCTCAATGCAGGCTTCGAGACACGGCGCAAGATATCTATTGATCAAGTGGTGAATGGGTGGCCGGTAGAGTGGCCTCTAGGAGCTGCAGCACACCTCTTGGCATCTCGCGTCTTACGTTTCCAACAACTCGTGGAGCGAAGGGAGCTTCAGCATCAACAGTACATCCGATTAGTTTATCAGAACTTAACTCACAGTGCATCGCTCACAAATAGCTCTTTTAACCATCACCTGGGCTTTAATGGCACTCGGGACGAGCTCTAGTGCCCAGGGAATGTACAATATTCCGACAGGTTCGCAAAAATGCATTTGCGGCAATCTTTAACATACTGTTCTATGCTGGTTATGACTGTATGAATACACCCAAATTTGAATCGTATTACCGGAGAACTGTTGGGGATTTCGCCATATAAGCTTAATAAAGAAATATGTACAGACGTGAGATATCGACAATTGAAGACAACCACTCCTGATGGACCTGGGAAGGAACCTTACAGGTGGTCTTCGCCATCTAACTGTGAATACCCGAGTCGGTTCGTTCTCGAAGGGTCAACGGCGCGACCGGGTGAAGTAACGGTACCCTCAGCGGTCTGAGACGCACGAGAAGCGCCCTGTGTGGAGTCGCTTTCCACGGTTTGTGTGGGGTATGGAGGTGGAGGGGTTGCAGGGATGCCAGATTGCTGCTGCTTCTGTTCAGCACTTTCGTCAGGCTTCGACTGTGCACCAGCGCCACGAGCGGCCTGCTTTAGTTCCGCAATCACATGTGCGGGTCGACTAGGCTGACGGCCCCGGTACGGGTGTGCCGGCGCGCGTCCTTGAGGAGATCGCTGGGGCTGTGCATCCTCGTTTTGGTAGGAACCGAAGGCCGCTTGGCTGGGGATAGGGGGACCTCTTGAAGGAGTTCCTGCTTCCAAGTCAGTGTCGTCAGAGATCTCTTGCCCAAGAACGTGGCCTCGTCCGCGCATGAAGCCGCCACCCGCTCCACCGACCTGGAATGAACCTGAAGTCAATGAGTGCTCGGGAACACAGCAGCTGCAGCAGCAGTTTGAGATCTTCGACACAATGGAGTTTACGACTTGGCCGAACTTGGTTGACTCGAAGGTGGCTGTGGTAAAGGCGAAGTGCTTGCTGGCGAGGGTGGGAGGAAGCTCAGGAGGTGTTGGAATCCAGCCAGGAAGACGCAGGATCAACTGACCGAGTTTAGTTTTCTCAAAATTGATGAGCCAGCTTCTCGGGAGCGAGAGCCAGTTGAGCAAGCCATAACAGTAGAGGTAGCTCACCAGAAGACCTGAGAGATGCCCCATGAAGGAAACACCCGAGCCAAAGCTCATGAGGAGGAGCAAGAACCATGGATAGAATGCCGCTGGGATCTCGAGGCAGCAGAACATGACTGCAGGCACATTGAGTACCGCGAGTGTGATGGGAATATAGAAGAACAGCACTCCCGAGAAGCCTGCGACGCCGTAGTACATAAAGCTGAGCTTATTAAACATCTTGTACAAAATGTAGAACGTGGTGCAGTAGATCAGTGACGAGATGAAAGCCGCAGACATAATCTGTCCGATCATGGCGAGCGAGCCCATGGTACGCTCCACTGGTTTGAGCAAGAAGTACGTCGCAAGCATGTTGAAGATGATATGGAGCACACCAAGGTGGAAGAACGCAGATGAGAGCATCAATCGAACGTCGCCGTCCCACAGCACCAGCGAGGGACTGCAGGCGTAGTGGTCCTGAACATATGACGAACCGCCTTTGACCGTTGTGAAGATCCACAGACTGATGCATATAAGCATCGTCGCTAGCGTTACGAAAGGCGTTGTTCGGAGGCAGTTCAGACACATCTCTCCACATGATTGAGGGGGGTTATTCTGGGCGCCGAAGTATAGCGCCCGACCCTGGCCCTGCTGTTGCTGTGGGTTTGGATCATTGCTCTGAATGGAATGGATGGTCGCAACTCGGGGTCGACCTGAACTTGAAGCGGCGGACATGGTTGGTCTGCGGGGCCACAGGTAGGCTTGGTACGAGTCTTTGAAGCTGTCTACGCGGGCAATGACACTACCACGGATGTAGTTCTTGGATCAGCTCCAACGTTTGCAATCAACTTGGACGTGACTCAGGGCCAGTTCGTTTGCGGGTCGAAATCCGTGAAGATCTAAATGGGTGGGAGGAAACAGAGCCCGTAAGATGTGGTTCCAGCCGTAGATAAGGCGAGTTATCAGTTTGGTTATCCCCCAACACAACAGTTTTCCTGCAATTTAACTACTTTTCCATTCTGTGTAAGCCATCAAGATAATGATTTCATCCACCTGATTGTGTCAGTCCGAAAAATGATATAAATACCGCTTCTGCCACACCCATTTTTGTCCGGCAGATCTGCGTTTATCGCTGGCTGGCGTTCAGCTGAAGTTTGAGACTAGTGGGAAGCAAGAAGACTCCCAGAAGTCGCGAGCAAGGTCTCCAGTGCAGTTAGAGCATCATTACATATTAAATCTCGAAGAGTAGCGACCTTCAAACTGTTCGGTGCTGACATCATCAGGAATAGAGATCCCGGCAACGGTGATGTAGCCTCTTCAGGAAGCGGAGTGCTCGGAGCCCTGACAGTTCATAAGATGTTAGATTGCTGAACGAATCGTTGTAGGTTTAGTGGCAGTGCTGAAATATGGTACAGACGGGGAGTATTTTACTTTCGGGCTAGAATGAACATGAAACATGAAACATGAAACAAAGACGGACCCTGGAAATCGGTTCAAGGCCACATTTCATCACAGCCGGCCCTATGCAACCCTGTGCTTTAAGAGCCCATTGAAACACCCGATTAAGGGTCGGGTGATACTCTACGTTTGCAGGCTCTGTATATACAGCAGCGTAAGGACCAGAGTCTGGACGGTACAAGCAGGTCCACTGTCCCATTGCTACCTTCGCTTCTCCTTTTGCTTTTTCTCGACGTATCCCTGTAGAAAAGAGTGAAATGGAAATGAGTCAGCATGCGGTACGTGAAGTGAGCTCCGGTGTTAGTCGCGTTCATTCTGGTATTTCATAAGGCTCGAAAGTCATACGGCTTGTCTCTTCTGTCATTTCATAATACTTACCACATCGAGCGGCGGTCCCGGCGGGAAAGTTAGCGAAGTGAGGTGTAATTCAGACGAAATAGGCACAAACTAGAAGGGGAGGCGTTTCAACCAGCAACAGGATGCCGATTCAAGGGAATGAGAATTCGTTCGACGAGAACTGACTCGCTTCATTCGAGGATGAATCCGCAATGCAATATCGGGAGTGTCTCCACTCAAATTCATGAAGTGAGAGTTTACACAACACTTTGAGCTAACGTACATTCACGGGAGGTACGGGGTGGGCAACGAGTGGTACAAGTTTCGAAGGGTCATAGAGGGCAGAGAGGCATCCAGGGATGGGCTGACCGTCCTTGTCGATAGTCGTCTCGATGTCAGGACCGGGCACATCAGCGATATACTTCTCCAGTGTGTGTTTCAGGCGCTTGTGGTGCTGGCGGTAGAACTTTCCCGCGGTGATGTCTGGGTACAGGTCCACCGCCGCCATGAGATCTTCATCTCCTCTGAGGAAGGTCTCCTCTTGAGTCTTGTTTTCGTTGCTCATCGTCGTAGGGGCGCAGCGCCGCGGCTAATCCGACGGCGAAAGTGCTGATTATTTCCGCGTGTGGTGCTGCGGGCGGATGGATCGGAGTCGAAGTCCCCGCAGATCCCACGAAACCCGTGTTTGTCTGGGTTGCTGGGTTGAAAAGTGTGACTATTGTGCAGAGTGGTATAGGCCTTTGGGTGATGCTCGTGGGGTATAGATGAATTCAATCGATTCTATATCGACGTAACTAGCAAATGAAATGATTTTCTATCCACCCCACCACTGAGTATACCACTCTTATTATCAAGTGGTAGCCGTCCAAAACATAACTCTTCCGCCGTTGAAAAACAGCTCGATATCATGCGAGCTGGTGTCTGAGCCATTCTCGGCCTAGTGCATGCCTGTAGCGCACGCTGGGACACGCTTAAGAAACGACTTCTTTCATGCTGTGTGATATCCCGCACCCGGTTTTGACCCCTTCGGAACCACACCTGACCTGAAGTTTCATCGGTTTCTCCCCTTCTTGTGCACGTTTAGCTCCTTGCGTGAGACCTTCTGGCGGAATCAGTAACCGCTCCCGTAGCCTGTCGAGACGTTTAACGACTGCATCATCTACGACGCGTAGCTGAAGCCGCCTTGACCGAAAATGGCGTGCTCTTGCAACCCTCCTGTGAAGCACGGACACCACTACGTCCAGTTCATCGGAACATACTTCCAGATCTGCGCATGGACAACCCGCGATGTCGTCGCCTTCGCCGTGGGTCTTGGTAACATCCTCTTCTGGATGTTTGCCCAGGTGCCACAGCTCTATCAGAACTACAAAACCAAGTCCGTCGAGTCGCTCTCGGCCACCTTCCTTGCACTTTGGTTGGTTGGAGACATGACAAACTTCGTTGGTTGCATCACTACACATCAGTCACCCATTCAGCTCTACACTTCGATCTATTTCCTGATTATGGACATTGTTACGCTCTCTCAGTATGCGTACTATCGTCGAAAGGCGCAAAGGCCTGAGACTCGAGTCATGGGCAAGACCGAGTTCGGAGATAGTAGTCACGCGCCGGGACGCTACCAGAGTAAGGTTGACCTTGATGTTGCCTCGTCTCTACACCACCCTGTTAATTCCACTTCTCCACAAACCAGCAAGCGCCCAAGCCTGACGCTCTACGCCGTGCTCTTTGCTGTCTTGGTCTTCGCTCGCACGTACACCTTCGTAGATTCCTGGGCTATGAATGACGCGCTCTCAACGTCATCGAGCGTGACGGACATGTTTGCGCCGTCCGCTGCTTCAGCAGCAGCGGCAGCGCCTGTCCCCACGTCGTCTCAGCTGAATGTTGGTCGTGTCCTCTTGTCATATCCTGAGAGCGCCTGGGGTCTGCCTTCCACGGTCCAATTCAATGAGGTCGAGGCAGAGCCCAACAATGTTGTGGTTCAGCTATCTACCAACCCTCTCAATCCATCCGACACCACATTCCATACCGCGAACGACCTCAAGGCCGATCCTCAGCCCGGTGACTGTGACTACGTCGAGTCATATGGCATTGTCGCTGAGCGCATTGGAACGGTCAGTGCATGGTTGTCTGGTCTCATTTATGTCACATCACGCATCCCCCAGATCATGCGCAACTATGAACGCAAGTCGACTGAAGGCCTTTCATTAGGAATGTTCATCCTTGCGATGCTTGGTAACACCTGCTACGGTATTGGCCTGCTGTTACCTGAGGGTGCAGATCTCTCTTCCAGCAACTTTTTCATGAACACATTCCCCTACCTGATTGGTTCGCTTGGCACAAATATCTCCGCTATTGTCATCCTTGCGCAAGCCTGGGTCTACCGACACAACAAGGCACCGCTTCACATCGATCTTGATGAGCACGATCAAGGTCCAACTTATGGTGCCATGGGAACTCATGAGAAGAGATCCGCTGAGATTATCTTCTAAATGTCCTCGGCACATTCGAAAGTTTTAACCTACACCTCCGCTGCGCATTCAGTTTCGAATGAATAGCCCGACATCTTGAACCAGAAGCACCCTGAGCTAAACTAGCATTCCTACCGACACCAAAGCTTCAATAGCGACGATAATGGACGATATTTTAGCTTTATCTATTCTCGTGCATATGCCTTGTGACACTTCTTCCTGACGCTTTTGGTATGTTCTCCCACATGTCTTTTCCCGTTTCATCCGTTTCATGGTTTCTCTAGTTCATTTCCAGTCTCTTTGATGCCGTTTTGTTTCTAGTTTCTTCGGTCTACCTTTATGTATCTGCAGCAATAGTAAAGTAGCAGGCAGAAATCCCCTACGTTTAATCTTTTTGACGACTCCTACAGCCTCCTTCTCTGGACAGGCAGTGCAAATAGCACAGTGAAACACACCTTGAAGCAGTAGCATGGGGAGGATGTCGAAGCAATACGAGTTAGAGTTGTGACGCCGCGCTTGCAGGGAGAGCGTAACAGACTCACATAGGGATATTAGAATGAACTTGGGCATGACGCATTACTGTTGGTCAAACTTTTTAATGCCAATGATGTGCTTCAAGAAGTCAAAGGCGGCAAACATAATAGCACCCTCAGGGAGACAGCGCCACGAGTTCGCCTGAACACCGGCAAAGAAGCCCTTAAAGCCTTCGCGTCTTGCAATCTTGACCGTTGCATCGATCATTCCATTGTATACTTTGGGATTACCATCCATGCCATCCATTTGCATACGCTTGCGCACTACATCACCTGGGAAGGTCAGGGTTTGTGCCACAAGACCTGCTAAGGCGCCTGCAATGAGCTTGACAGAAACGGGCTCTTTGGCGGGTTTTGAATCAGCTGGGGCGAGGCGGCGGTAGATTGGACACAGGTTGCGCTGGAAGATCTCGTAACAGCTCATTTGCAACGCAACATATGGTGTACCTGACAACAAGGTCGGAAGATACCCGCTGTAGAACGCGCGAGGTCCTTCTTGCACAAGTGTTCTACGGAAGCAGTCAATAATTCCGTTGTACTTCACTCCTGTTGTGCCAGCGCCACTGAGTGCCACACGTGTAAAGACAACCTCTAATGGATACGTGATTGAAATCTGTCCAATACCTGCTAAGCTGCCTGCAAGGAACAGTTCCGTCTTGGTCATCGCAGTTGCATCGCGGTGTTCTTTTGGTCTGAGAGCCGCAACGATTTCGCGAGCCTTATCGTTGAATGAGAACCGCAGGCCGTAGTTTGGAATCACTCGCATGACGTTGATGCCGTTTCCTCTCCAGAAGCTCAAAAAGCCTTCGTTCCGAAGCATGAAGCGAGCCGAGTCCATAATACCTCCGTAGCGAACACCTGAGGCAGGCTCGCTCATGCCCTGCGTCTGGTGGATAATCTTGATGCGTTCGAGTGGTGCAATACACGTTTTTGTAAAGGCTCCAGCCGCGGCGCCACATGCAATACGCAGCAGCTGAAGATATTCTGGTGGCTGCTCACCACCCCTAGGTTGGCTGTGCAGGATACTGCTGATGGTGCGACCGCTCGCAACACCCCCAGCGACGCCAGGGGCACCAACACCTCCGTCGCCATTTGTACTTGAAGCGCTTGCTGACATCCGTCTCAATTTGGGTGGAGATAGATCTTGCCTGTTTTCGATCTCTCAGTCTCTCGCTCCTTCTGACAGTCTGTGACCCCGACCGATTCTCACAGCGACCAAGCCTGATGACGTTGGATGACTGAAATGTGTGCTCTTCAAGCCAGTTTATGGTCCCCGGCTCGAGATTGCTGCAACTGCGCGTCTGCCTAAAGGAGAACGCAACGAAGTCGCCTCGGAGTCAATCAGACCGTGAACAGGAGCCGGAGTGGTGTGCGATGGGAGCTTAGTGCACACGATCACTAACACGGAATCCTGTCACTGGGCGAGCCTATCAAGCGATCTGTGGGGTGAGCCAAGCCAGGCAGTTACGCACGATCCAGGAAAACACTGCTGTTTTTGCACGGGTGTTGACGCAGAAGTGTTGTGAAATCCACAGGCGGGTGGATGGGATCCTCCGCCAGCAACAAATTGTAGTAGCCGGAAGATTAGTATTTTGCGTTGGAATACGTGCGCTTGTGGTTGTGCAACACGAAAGAGATCACGGATTCAGATAGATCCAAGCTGGTTTGGCCGAATTATTCTTGTCAAGCCACTTAACACTCACGCTAGTCCTCAGAACAGACCCCCTGTTACACTAGCCAGCACTTAGGCGCTCAGATCGAGAGCGCGACCTGAGTCAGACTAGGACCCGTACCCGCCGCACTTAAGATTCGCGATAAGACTCGCCTCTGTGGAGATAAGCTTGTCGCCAGAAGCATATTATAGTAGGCCCCCATCAAGCCAGGACTCCTGATTGATCAACCTTCCCCCTGAACCAAGCGTCTTAACAGACTCAGCGACCCGTTCCTCTATCTGATTAAGAGTGGGACGGAATTAGCTCAAACTCCGCGAAGTGGCAGGTAGTTCAAGTCCACACTACTCGAATCCTCATCGCGCATCTTTTATAACCCAACTAAACCTTGATTGCAGGGATGAACGACTTGACCTCGACCTCAGACGAACCCTGTGTTCTACACCTGCTCTCCGCCAATCACGACCAGTATGAGCAGGGTGCACCCGATGAGGCCGAGTGCTATAGCATACGCTTACCCGAGACGACAATGCAAGACCTTCTCCAAGGCTGGCGAGATGGCAAGGACATGCGAATCACTCTTCCAATCTCTCCACGATCTCGCGAACCTGTGGAGTCGAAGGAGATGACCGTCACACCTTCAATCTCGATCGGAACGAACAACTATCGACTTGAATGGAATGCTGAGAGTGCACCGGAAAACTGCTGGGTGTACAGACTAGTCGCGCCGGATCACACGCTGATCCCTTATGCACCAGTTCAAGGCAGACTTCTGGGTAAGACAACGGGACCACCGCCTAGCACCAACCAACAGGCAGCCGCAGCACCATCTCTGAGCACCAATGCAGTCTGGCCTGGATCAGCTGGCTTGTTACGCTCCGCAAGGCCAGGAGTATCCCTTTCTCCCTCGCCTTCAAGCAGTCTGGCTTCGCCCGTCGACGCGAAACCCGCAGCAACGACGATTCTCAGTCGCAGCGCATCGAGTTCTGCTTCTCTTGCAAGTAGCCAAGCCGTACCTCCACGGAGGTCAGCGGTCTCTCCTCCTCTCCCGACGACTGCAAAGGGCGTCTTGAAACAGCTTCAGAAGGCCGGTGCAGCGGCAGCATCACGAAAGCGTTCCCAGCCTCTGAAGGAGTCGACCATCGAGCCCACATCACTTCAGCCAGCTGCGCCATCTTCATCTTTTTCTCAGCCCTCCTCAGAATCGGGCGATGCCATGGGTACCGCAGCGAGCAACCAGGTATCGGGGGCGGACGCAAATGTGTCAAGGAAGCGGGTCAAATTGACTTCGTTGCAATCCGCGTCGGGTCCTGTCGCAATCGCAAATCTAATCCTGAAGGAATCCAAGTTCTTCTTCTCTCGTGATTCTTCCGACGATGCAGCGAGCACCAGCGCGCAGCCACAACTGCCAGTGCTCCGAAGTCGCGAAGATCTTCTGGCATTAGCTGCCGATACGAACCGGCTGAACAACATTTATGACATCCTTCGCAATTGGCTCCAACGACAGGCTAAAATTATCCAAGAAGCTGAAAGTCGAATGGAGACGATTGCATCAGAGCTCTCATCGTCCGTAGCGCAGCGCACCTCTGCGGCTGCTGCGTCGAGTAGTTCACGAGCACTTGACCCCAACGCTGTCAAAGAACTGTTGCTGAATGCTGTTGCCAATGAGCTTAATTTGCGATCAGAACCGATTGCAGAAGCCCATGCAGCGTGCAAGCTCTTGTTCAAAGAGATTCAGTGCCGCGGCGAGCTCATGCAGCAGTATCTATCTGGTCAAGCCTCCAGAGGCACTTCTTCATCCTCCTCATCGGCATCTATGGAGTAAACTAGTTTGCATTGTCAACTTGATGCCATCTCATTGTTTAATCGTTTTTCACCATATCCTGAAACGAGGAGTTCTTGTTCCGTTTCATGTTCTTCATTTCTACGCGCACGCGTCTCATCGTCTCATAAAATTCCATGTACATAGTCGCATTTATTTGTAACAAGCGGAATCCCACTATTCGATCGTTTGTCCGATCTTGTGGGTCGCCGAGCCACGCTTTGCAACCAACTTGTCGTGGCTTGGATGCGGCTTCCATCCAATCATCATCATGACATCAAAGGTTGCCACAAGGAGGTCTTGCTCGTCCTTGAAAAGCTGCTCATAGATCGCGGCTGCAGCGAGGAAGGTATCCGCATTCACTTTCGAAGCGCGCAGGTGCTCAACAGGTGCACCATTTTCACCCATGCCCTGTAGATGGGCGATCAAAGTGAAGAGATCAGGATAGTTTATCGTTATCGTATCTACATCCACTGAGACCATGTTGAAGCCTGCGGCCGACATGAGATCACCAATGTCACGAGGACTCGCGAGCGGACTCATATGTGGAGTCACGCCGCCAAATCTTTCAGTATCAGCCAGAACCAGCGATGAGCGCAGTTCCTGAAGCGTGTTGCCGCCAAGCATAGCTCCGATGAATACACCATCCGGTTGCAATGTGTCCATCACGCCTTTGAAGAACTTCGGGAGGTCATTGACCCAGTGCAGAGCCATCGAACTCGTAATCATGTCCACACTGTTAGGTTTAAAGTATTGGGCGAAGTCTGCCAGAGGTCCTTGCATCTGCTTCAGCTCAGGGGCGGAGATGTTACCCTCTTGGATCGTAGCCTCGCCGGGGATGCCTTCATTTGCAACCATTGCGGCGATGGTAGCCTCTGCCACCTCTGGAGTGCCCGCCATCTCTTTACGGATTCGATCCGCCTTGTTTTTCAGCTCTGTGATGTGTGCCAGCGTTGCCTTCGCACGATCATGCGAGCGAGAGGTCAAAATCGGGGAGACATCATACTGCGTAAGGCTTTGCAATCCGCTAAAGCCAGGGAAGAGTTGGGGGAGATTCGGATCTCGGGTGGGGATCTCGATTTCTTTGCCTTCCTGCCTTGCAATCTCGGTCACGGCATCGATGTGTGACTTGCGGATATACGGGTAATTCAAATAGTTCGCCTGTAGCATGTAGTGTGCAATTCCACCCGCATTGCACCCAATATCGATCACATTCGAGAAGCTACGCTGGATGCAACCGATCCTGTCCACGACTCGCAACGCGATCTCGTCTCGAAGATACTCAAAGTCCATGGCATTCGGAGCTAGTGCAGCGTTCTCTCGTTGTACAATCTTCATGTGGTCATCAAAGGGGAAGCGATGAATGGGGGCGCCACCTCGTGCAAACTGTCGTTTGGGTGTTAGGATAGTTGGTGGTGAAACATTTCGAGCTGCTGCAGAGCCCTCCAAAACGCTCTTACTGCTAGTAAACGCGCCGGACGTGCTGGATGTACTGGAGAGGTCTCTCGTAAACTGGCCCGGCGATTGAGCGAGCGTGTGGCGCAATCGCGCCGCGATTCTCAGTCCCTCCACCCCTGCCGCGGAAATAAATTTTGTTGAACTTGGAGGCCGGATCCTCAAGCTTAGTCCGAGCATGGGCTTGTGAGGGTAAAATGGGGCTGTATCTCCACGGATAGTGCTCAGGTGGGTCTGCTGTGGGTTGGATTCAATTCTGCTTAGTGCTGGCTATTGGACTTGCCACTCAAAGGGCTGTTCAGATTCCCAAAACTGGGTTATATTACGGTATATACCTCGCGTATTCAAGTCCCTTCTTTGATATTGGAACCGAGCCCCCAACTCGCAAAATGTTGCGAAACCAACCTCGGAGCTGTGCGGAACAAGCTTTCTTGTGCACTTTGCGCGACTGAAAAATGGGGTGATACACGCATGCGTGACTTAAGGCAAGGATATGGTTGAATGTATGGTGTAAGCGGCTACTCAGTTAACCTTGAAGAAACTCGCGCAAGCACTGGAAGCATCACAAAAATCGGCCCCAACTGATTCCGCACTGGTAGCACATTCACTCACCTTCGGCTTAATGCGGCTCGTTTGCTATAACCCGTATCGTTCACTGTAGATTCGCACATGGCTAAGAGTGTTCACGCAAAGTACAAGCGCAAGACTGCCAAGGCACGTGCACATAAGTATGCTCCAGTCCACAAGGAGAACTCGATTGACAACTCGGTCAAACTCCAGGCCTACCGACTGCGACAGGAACTGAAGAAGGCCGAGGCCGCGGGCCAGGTGCTTGATTTCAACGAGGAGCTCAAGGACAGCATAGCCTACGCACAGAGTCTGGATCGTTGCGACGAGCAGAAGCGCCGACTCCGCGAGAAGGGTCACTTTTTCTTCGTGCACCCCGAGGCACCTGAGGACGCTTTCCCTGAGTGCGTCCGCCCCGAGACCGTCACACCCTATGAGGGTGAGCGAGTATACGATCGCAAGCTCGTCAAGGATGGTGATGAAAGTGACGAAGATGCACCTCTCAAGGAGGTCGATGATGTGAAGGTCCCGACCATCAAACGCAAGCGAAGAAAGCAGAGGAAGTCGTTGTTCCCTCGAAGAATGCGAACCAAGTTCTAAAGTGCATTTCGGCGGGCTGCTGTGATCGTCCGCAAGAGAGGATACCCTGCCCGATCTGCCCACCGTGCAAGCGTGCACTCAACAAAGCCACGTGCGTGCTGGATAGGGCTTGTTTGCTCATCCTCACCTGTTTTAGTTTTCTTCATACTAACACGTTTACCTTTTGATATGTACAGTATTTCTGTAAGCTGAGACAATATTGGTGGTCAAGGCTTACGTGGTATTAGAAGAAGAAGTGTTGTTTACACATCCTTGAACCACGACCGTGTTCTTTTTGGACCAGACATTCGATCATAAACTTCCTTCGCAGGTCAGGGCTGGTAGGTGTGCTGCCTGCCAGCTGACGCAAGCTTCTCAAACATTTGACGATTCAAAATGATGTGCGATGAGCTTGTATGCGTGTTGACGAGTAATGGGAGGTGGGGCAAGTAGGTACATGAGAAGGATGGAGGTATTGTGGGTTGGGTATTAACGAAGAAGGGTGAGAAAAACTAGATCTAACAGATGGTATTTTTTAGTTTGATGACATAATTGATGCGACATCATAGTGCGCTCGTACACACACTGTGATACATCAACTCTGCGTTGACACTGAGGACAGAATAACATTTCATTCTTGGCCAGTTTTGGTTCTTCACGCTGTGCTGTAATCTTGCTTGTCATACGTGTGAATCTGACAGCTTGTTACATTCGTGCCACAGCGATCTATGTCTACATATATTGTTGCTAGCCTGTTCCATGTGTTTGATTGCGACCGTTAGTTCTTTACCGACTGACTGAACGGACACAGTGATGCGTGCTGTGCCGCCTGGTCTCGAACGGCCAATCGACGATGACGACCGACATCTCGAAGATACTAACGAACGACGGCAAAGTGTAGTATACACGACTGAGTTCTATCGAACGGACGAACGAACCAAGTTCTTGAACGAACTGAAGCGGAGATGCGAGGGAACGCAGAAAAGTAAAGGAGGAAAGGCGAGGGAGGTGATTGCAACTGGTACTACAAAGCGGGCTACATCCTATACATTCTTCTTGATGGGCTGGAAGGCAGGCTTAATATCCGGGGGCGCCTCGAGGGTGCCACGTCGAGCCTCGGCCCATGGCTTGAGGTGTTCCACAAGGCATTGCTTGTAGTTGATAAAAGGCTCTCGGCAGTATTTCTGGAGGTGAATTGGCTTGGTCAGACGCAGTTTAGCGTCCAGCGCGAAGTAATCCTCTACGCACTGGCTGTACAGCGTCTTGTGCTCGGGGCAGGCGTGATCGGCCTGGTACATCGCGCTGTTGCGCTGTTCGGGGGTCTCCCCGACTCCCCGGATGGCCAAGGCCAACGCGTCGTGTTCGGACGTGCTTGCCATTGACATGTACCTAGCTGTTAGCAGTGGTTGGAAGGTAAACGGTGGGGGTAGGATGATGAGTAAATATGAAGCCGTACCAAAGTAGGATCATTGAACGCACATACACACTGGCATGCGCCTGCTTCCAACCCAGTCACGCGAGTTTGTTCTGTGGGCGGCCTTGCTCTGTGGCACGCGGGCCGCAGCAAACAATTCGCGGGTAAAACGCCCCACAGCATTGGCATCTGCCCGTGAACACCCAAACATGGGAGCAATCTCTGCGCTCTGGCCTCCACTCGCGTCCCCGAAGTCGTGCTCAAGCGGCTGGAGTGAAACTCCGAAGTGGTCACCACGTGAATCAAAAAGGGCGTTTTTAGCGACAGCGCGTGGGCCAATCTGAAGTCTAACGCGGATCATATAGTCTACCACACTGGTATCAACTCAAAGATTTAAAAACCTTAGCTGCACACACGATGCAATATCCATTTTTACTACGTTTAGTTTTCTGTACAATTCCATCCACCACACACCCATTCGCCCGACATGCGACTGACTTCTCGCCGCGCATCTGCCACACGGGCTGAGGGACGGAGTGTTGGAACAATATACCATGGGCACCAGGCAGGCAGCTATTTTATCGCGTGCCCAGCATCGAAATATTTGTCATTATACCCGGAGAATTGGTGTTGGTTCACAAGTGTGAGGGGCTGAGAAGCTCACCTCAGAGCAAGTGACGCAGCTGGAAAGTCACGGGGAACAATGAATCTACCTCCATTTGACGTGTGACACAATGTTCAAGGTCATTTTATACTGGCCCCCGTGACGTCAGCCATGCAGCCTGATCCTGGATGGACTGGTCCCACTCGTCTCGAAGCCAGTACGTGTGACCAGTGACTGGCAAAATGCTCAGCGGTTCGGCCTGTCTCGCCTTGTCAGCGAGATCGTACAGCCCATGCCGGACAAGCGCTGCGGATGCAAGTCGACCTTCGAAACCTGAAGGAATCACTGCCATGCGGGGCCAAACCGACTCGATGAGCAGCTTCGCGTCAGTTTTTTGCAATCTTTGACCCGTTTGCTTAGACTTGTCGTGTAGATTCGAGTTACCGGACCCACTGCTGCTCTTTTTCTCAGTACGAGCACTTGCTAGGTTTGCACCTCCTCGTTGTTTATCAAGAGCATTAGAAACCTGAGAATGCACCTTGGGCTTTGTGTTGAGCCACTCTGTGAGTTCTTTATCTTCGTCGTAGACCTCTCTCAACGAGGTTGAGGCACCTGCGTCCTGCTGAACCAGCTCAGATTGGGATTCAACACTCGCTTTGGGATCATATTGGGCGCTATAGCGTTGCTGGTACCCCGCCTCTTCAACATCGTAACTTGATATCCAAGGCTCTGTGGAGAAACAATATAAGAGGCGGTTCGCAGAGTGGACAACGGCACCTCCATTGGAACCATCCACAGGCACTCGGACGTACTTTCGTACCCACGTCTGCTCATTGTCGCCGAGGTCTCGTCCTGTCTTTGTCTGCGCTTTGCCAAGACGGTTGAACTCACCGGGACGCCATCCGCCGGTGCTCAGGTCACTCGAACCATCGGTACCGTCACCAGCTCTTGAAGTAGATAGCCCGCTTCCTCCCACCGTGCTGCCTAGGGCGCCTTCCTTCATGACGAATGCACCGAGCGAGTTCTCTGGAACTTCACCTGAAGTGCCGCCTAATCGACGATTCGTTCGCAGGAGCAGCAACCACTCTGCGGTACTGAGCCGGTTTGGGTCGGTGTAGCGATACCAAGTTGCACCTTGATACTTCTGCGTGTTTACAAATTGAAACTGCAACGATTTGCGTACTTTTGAGGAGTCGCCTGTGTCCATGGTCGTGGTGGTGGCGTTGTGTCTTGCATCTAGTGACGAGGGGCCAAATTTAAAGTTCCTGTTTTCACCGCTGCTACCCCCACCTCCACTACCGCTGCGAGGGGTGCCATGCGAGTGCTGGCGACGCTTACGCAAGTCCTGGTCGTCAGCTTCATCACCTTCAGGAAGCTGCATCCATGGCGCTTGTGCAAACATGTGGCGATGAAGGGATGCGTTCTGCTGTGAATGCTTGGATGGCGAAGTCGAGCCTCCCACCGCTGATGGTGACGTCGTGAGATGCGCGCCCTCAGGTTGCAGCAGGTCTAAAAGGCGCTCGACTTTGATGCCAGGTCCATTGGGATTGATCCACCCTAGCTCTTCTGTTTTTTGATTACTCGTAGGTGCAGCCATCACTCCCTTCGCCTGCTTGGACGGACTACCCATGCCGACTGCCGCTCCTGCCGAGCCTTCATGAGATGCCGTGGCAGCGGAAGTAGTATCGTTCGGTTGAGGTGGATACGCAAATATTGGCTTGGCCTGGACAATGGCTCGCTGCTCTCCGAACTGATTCTGGTTCGCCACCTCAAGCTGTCGTTGCCGATTGATCATCTTCCTCCTGAGTTCCTTCCGATTGTGGAACTTAGCACCCTCTACAGTGAGTTCTTTCTTCATTTCAGCGGTTACTGCCAGTTCTAAATCTCCCTCTGTAGGCTCAAACTTGCCTGAAGAGGGTTCATGCTGCTGGTCACGTTCCAGTTTGTAGGTTGGTACAAGTGCAGGGTTGGTGGGCCGGTGACTGCCGCTTTGCGTGCTCAGTCGCCGGAGGACACCTGCTGAGCCTATTGTCGTCCTATGCATCGGCCTGTCTGTTTGAGCTTGTCTATCACGGGTGGCAGTCGGGTTTCTCTGCAACGCTGCTTGTTGCTGGTGATGACGCTTGTGAAGGTTAAGGGTTCGAGATGCCTTCAAGGCCAACGGGTCAGTGGATGCATGGTTTGAGTTACACTGGCTGAACTCGCTGGGGCGATATAGCTGCTGTTCTTGCATGGTTTCCACAATACTAGGGGCGCTGCTACTCCTGCCATTACTTGACAGCGACGTCTCGAAGCTGGCGATAGCTTGATAGACCGGTTCCTCATCTTTCGAGTAAAGTCGTTCTTCGCCGGGTCCCAACCCTGTAGCGAGCGAGGACTGCTCCCGCGCCTTGACCGAGATAGCCACCTTGTCCTGCGGTGAAGTTAGCGGGTGTGCCTCGTACACTGCCAGCTGCCCTCGTGTCCAGGGAGACATAGTGCTCTAGAAACGTTTCCAAGAGGGAAGTTTTGTGAGGGAGGATGTTGGGAAACAAGCACTTCGGGAAGGCTACACTGCATAAACAGATACCAATGCATCGTACTTACCCTTTCGGGGTCGACGGCCCGGACGGACCCAGTCTGGGTCCGTGTCCGGGGGATATGCCTTCTGAGGTCCATAAAGTGAGAAAGCTAAAGTCGAGCTTGTGCAATCCTCATGGATGCTGGCCGCCTACTGCGGTGAGGTATTGCTTCTAGCTACTGGATGGCGTCGATCTACGACTTGAAGTAGGTGCACGCGTGTTCGTGATGGGTTATTCCAGAGCTTTAGAAAAGAGAAAGGAGTCGTTACTCTCACTGTTCGTAGGGTTGACATAGGGGCTGCCCGCTAGTGCAGCAAGGTGAAAATCATATCATTGCATAGAATACGATACTGGGAGATATACTGCGCTACGCACACCAAAAGACATTCTGTGGACATAGAGAAAACCGGCGCACAAAACGCACAGGCCTTGAAGCCCCGTGCCTCTTCCCTCAGATGCACAACTTCGGTGGGAGCGGCGGAGGTGCCTCCGCACATGTGACACGTATAGCTGCGCCACTTGCGCTGCTGTGCGTAGTTATGGCCCTCGTGACCCTGCCTTGCAGCGCAGTGCCGCTTACGCTTCCATCAAACATACCAAGAATCAAAATTCCTCCAGAGCATCGAGCTCTGTTGAGGACACAGTCGTCGACGCGGGTGCAACAGCTCAAGTCGTTCGAGCTGGTGGCGCTGGACGTCGACTCACTGCTGTCCGCGCCCTTATCAGGTGCGAAGGACTCGTCTCACATCAGCACCGCCACCGTGGAAGAGGAACCCGTGCGATTCCCTGATGCCACAACACTACGCGTTGAGGCGCTGGGATACACGACGGAGATCAGCTTGAAACGCAACACACGTTTGTTTCACTCAAACTATACAGAAACGCGTCAGATCTGGATCGATGGCGAACGAAAACCGGAGCTGGAGCAGCCGCCAGTGAAGTTGGGCTCCAAACACATGTGCTACTATCATGGCTCGGCACGTATCGTCGGGCAGGCTGATACTTACACAGCTCCACTGAACACGAGGCCTGACTTGTCCGTCCCCATCTCAGGGACCAAGGATGGTATCGTTGCTGCCAACCTATGTCACCAGGCCTTCGAAGGAGTCGTTTACGTACCTGTCCCAGTCTCCAATGCGGAGAAGCAGAAGGGAGGGGATTACGCGGCACAGTCCACGTTAGAGACAGGACCAACCAAGACACTTACGCTCGTTTTCGAGTCTGCGTTGGCACATCTATCCGCTGATGACATTGAAACCCACTTCACGATGCAATCTCTCCACAAGTTATCAGCAGAGAGACTCGGGGAGGACTCATCACCAGTCATGACCACAAAGCTTGAGAATCTGCATATCGTTTACCTTTTGGAAGACATTGGCTTGGAGCCAGGCTCTTGTGGAGTAGACACTGTTGATCATTCCCATGAAATCAACCCCTCGAGTACTGAACACGACAGTTCGCACCATCACTACCATAGTATGAATATTAACTTTGATGCAACCCTCAAGGAGCTTCGACAAAAGGCCAAAGAAGAGCAAGCCAAGCAAGCCACACAAAAGGCCGGTTTGCGCATGGAGGCCCAGACCAACGCCAACGAGCTATGGGTTGAGCTTCTAGTTGGTAACGATCATGAGCGATATCTTCAATTGGGTGAAGAGACCGAGGCTGACGCTGCAGCTACTATCAACGTTGTTTCGGCCCTATACACAGCTGCCAACTTTTCACCCAAGATTAACGTGGTGTTAGTTGCCCAAGTTACGTTCGCAATTCAAGATCCTTGGACAATCGAGAAGGGCGTATGTGCCCAATGCAGTGAGGACGAAATCAGTGTCAATGACTACCTTAGCAAGTGGAACACCTGGCGATCCAGCGTTCATGCCCCAGCGCATGATGATGGCCAGCTGTTGTCTGGCTATGACTTCGAAAAGACCGTATTGGGGTACGCGAACGTTGGTAGTATCTGCTTCCCGGCCATCTCGGGCGGTATTAACCAGTCTTACAAGGGTAACCCACCTTACACTGGTACGATTGTGGCGCACGAGCTCGGTCACAACTTCGGATGCCAGCACGACAGTGTGGGCAACCCATGCCCTGCCAGCGGCTACATCATGAATGCCATCGTTTCTCTTTCGAATGCTCCGACGGAGTTCTCATCTTGCTCCAAAGACTATGTTACCAGCTTTATAACCCAGGTTGGCTACGGCACTTGTTTGGAAAACGAGCCCACGACGCAATGGGCCGAGGGTGCCGTATGCGGCAACGGCCTGGTTGAAGAGGGAGAGCAGTGCGATTGCGGCCAGGCTAACTGCAACAGCATCGATCCATGCTGCGATGGGTCGACGTGTCAGTTCAAGCCGGGTGCTTCTTGCTCCTTTGGTCAACCCTGCTGCAACAACGACTGCACTCTCGTTCCAAAGGCTGAAGAAAAAGTGTGTCGCGCTGCAGTAGATGTGTGTGATGTCCCAGAGACGTGTGATGGCACAAGTGGAGCATGCCCAAAGGATGTCTTTTATGGAGCAGGACGACCATGCACTTCTGAGCTCTATGGCAACGGGCTATGCTACAAAGGAATCTGCCAATCGCTTGCACGCCAATGCCAGGGCCAGCAGACCTATACAGGTTCGGACATCACATATGGCACCTGTCCTAACCACAACTCGCTGAACTCTGGGTCGGATTGCGGAATTCTATATTGCCGCCCAACCGGGTTTGGGGTGAGCACATGCACATATTTCATGAATGCCGGACAGACCGTGGTAACCGTTGATGGCACACCTTGCGGAGATTCCAAGCTTTGCATCTCTAACGTGTGCGTCGATGCTAACACGGTTACTACTGTCTTTGATTGGGAGTACAGCGACTGGAGTGAATGCACAAGCTGCTCGGAGATGCAAACTCGTACGGCCGTTTGCAAAAACACGGAGACAGATGAAGAGGTCATTGACGAACTATGTCAGCTCCCCCAGGCTCTTTCACGGCTGTGCGTAAATCCAACCATCGGATGTACAGGGGAGGCTGCTAGCGGCACAATTGACCGCGTCAGCATCTTCGGTATCAGTTTTTCCAAAGTTGCAGTAATCCTACTCTTCGTAGCCTTAGTAGTGTTTTATTTTATTGTCATGGGAGCGTGCTATTACTATTTACGCAAAGATATTGTCTCTGAAGCTGCTGTGGAAGATATTGACGAGTTTATTCGTCGCCAAGCCGACATGCTTGCGATCGAGAAGGAGGAAGAGCAAGCTGCCAAAGCCTTGGAAGCTCGTAAGCATGGTGTTCTCGGACCAGCGTCTGACCACCCACCGCGCCGACGTAAGCGCAAAGACAAATCTCATGACGCGTAAACACGGCTCCGCTTAGTCAACTCGTTTGTTGTAGTGCCCACCCGCTAATGATTATTTTCACTCCAATATTATTCGTTATTGTCTGTCACTCGAACCGGTCTGCACCTCAGAATCACCTCCAAGAGGTTGTTCATTTCTTGCGCAGGCCTTCGATCTCTTTGTTTCTAACTGTTCACAGACACAGACGACATCTGTCTTCATATTCGATGTACAGACTAGGTTTCTCCTGCACTCCATAGCTATATACCATTAGTCTAATTTATTGATATTTTTGTTGATAGCCATGGAAATAAAACGTGCGTATCCTCGAACTCGATCGCAGGCAGGCAACGACATTATTCTAATACTCTTGAGATGCCTCAGATTCTCGAATGCGCTTACTGTAGTCAGCATCAAGACGAAGGGGACTGGAGCGCTTCTGGGCAAGGGAGTCTGAAGGAGCGGAGTCATCGTCGTGATCGTCACGGCCGGATTGGGGTGCTTCATACGAATCGACTTCGAGGTTCGCTTTCGCGACCAAAGCCTCGATTTCAAGCAGACGTGCACCATCACGATCAGAGGTAGAGTCATGAAGCCAGCGGTGCACATCTTCTGTGTCGCTTTCGTCATCACTACTACTACTGGACTCGTCTCCGGCAGCATAGTCCCTCTCTCTCTTCTCCTTCTTTGCTTTTTTATCCTTTTTGTCTTTCTTGTCTTTCTTCTCCTTTTTATCCTTCTTGTCCTTCTTGTCCTTCTTGTCTTTCTTGTCTTTCTTGTCTTTCTTGCCTTTCTTGTCCTCCTTGCCCTTTTTCTCCCTGTCGATCTGACTAATGCTATCGTCCATATCATCTGCCTGGTCTGAGTATGACACATTCAAGTCGTCTTTCTGTGTCATGACATCGGACTCAGATTCACTTTCACTGAGGACTTCATCCGAGTCAGAATCACCCCGAGAGTTGCGATAGTTCCTGCGTTTACCCTGCGTTGCGTTCTGTGGCTCTTTCTGATCCTGTTGCTCCTGCTGTTGTTTCTTCTCGAGAAGCCTTTGCTGACGCTCGGCCCTGCGGCGACGCTTTTCCTCTTCTTCGGCTTCGCGTTCTTTGCGTCTTGCTTCCCTTCGCGCTAACTCTTCTGCGCGCTCAGCCTCCTTCTGGGCTTGGCGTGCACGGTACTCTTCGAGCGACGCGTCCAGATCGAATGTCTCACCATCCTCATCGTCATCATAATCCCTTCGTGCCAGGAAGATCTCACGCGTTGTCGAGGCATTGCCTGCACCATGTCGACCTGCGGCTCGACGCAGAGTCTCCGGATTGAAAGAACCGTCACCATCCTGTGCTGCGTCACTGCCATCAGGACCTGCGAGCTTCTTCAGGGCGTTGCGCTTGCGAGCAGCCACACGATTGTGCTGTTGCTGCAACCGTCTAATTTCACCGTCAACATCAGCCTCATCCGCATTCGATGCCAACAGCCCACCGGCGCCACTTCTCATGGCGCCTAAGCCATGTAGGTCGTCACCATGCTCTCGGATGTAGCCCTCTGGGTCAATGATGTAAAGGGAGTTCGATTGACTCGTCCAGAAAAGTGCCTCGATAAACAGCAGAGGATTCAGTTTAATTGCTTGGAAGAAGCTGGCTGCTACTTTCTTGAAGAATTGGACAAGGGGTGCCATATACGAAACATGCCTGATGGTCGAATCCTGGAGGATCTCATCCGCAAGGACAAAGATAGAGACCTGGAAGAACATTCCAATAAATCCCTTTCCGAACGCGATTCGGTCGAAGAGCTCTGTGATTGCTAACACAATCGATGGACTTAGGGAGCGGTATTCCTCTAGCAGTAGACAGCAGTTTCGAATCACTGCCGGATGAGCATACTCGATGAGATGCTGGTCAAAGTCAAATTCTGTCTCTCTGCGCTCACGCGTGACCTGTTTATCATATTCCACGCGAACGATCTCCTTGGGCTTGGCCTCTTTCTTTGACTTCTTGTTCCCATCATCGCCACTCTCATCATCGCTCTCGCTACCTGACTCCGACTCTGATTCAGAGCCTGACCCAGCGGCTAGTTTGGCCTCGTCTTCTTGAGCCTTCTTGAGTTGATTCTCGAGAAGCTCCTCGATACTGGGCTCGGCTGCTTTGACTTCCTCTGTGGCGGGAATTGTACCAATCTTATCCTCATCCGCCGTACTGTCCTTCGCCGAGAGCTCCTCAGCGATGTTGATCTCATCAACTGCACCCAGCAATGCGCTCGCTGCCGCCTCGCTCATTTCTAACGGATTCACGGCCTGGATCTCGACATTCATTTCTGAGAAAGGATCTGGTTCTTCCCTCGATGTCTTTTCTCCCGCTGTCCTAATCTCACCGCGGCTTTCTGCGGAGTCAGCTGTAGTTGAGGCTTCGGTCACATCGGTTTGCTTCAGACCATCTATCATCTCGTCTTCGTTGCGGCTTGCCTCCGAAGTGGCGTCCTTCTTCGCACGTGAAGGGCTCGGCTCGTCTTCTTGGATCACTTCTTTGATAATCCGCTTCTTGCGGCGCACGTACGTTCGCTCCTTCTTAAGGACCATGTGCATACCACTCTCCTTGATCATGCTCTCTAGTAGCCTCAGCGAAAAATGCGCACAGAGAATCATGTTTTCCATGTGGTCTGCACTGTTCTTGCTTGGATCAAAGATTCGGATGACGCGAATAACCAAATCGATACTCTCTTTGTCATAGAAGAGATTGTGCTCGAGTTGCTTTGCAACCGCTCGATTTTCAGGGTCACCATACTTAGACATAGTATACACACTCCTCACAATCTGATAATATGTAGCCATGCTTCGAGCGAGTAAGATCCAGTCACTGGGTCGCTCCATAATGGCCTCGTTTGCCTTCTTGATGGCGAACTGCAACGATGATGGCTCACATGTCTGGATCACAGGACCGATGTCAAAAGGGGTATACTGGACATCCGGAGTCTTGCCATCCTCACCGGTTGATGCCTCAAGGATGGCAAGCGCCTCGGCATTCTGGGTTTCCCAATGCATGCGATGAACAGACATAAAGAACGCACTGACTTCCAGAAGGTTATGCGGGTCTTGAGCGGCGATGGACTTGAGTGTGTCTTGCTGCTCCGAGGCCGTGACAATCTTCTTCAGGCAGTGACTGATAAACGGATTATAGTAGTTGCGCTGGCTTTTCGTTCGAGCAAGCTTGTCTCTTTCAGCTTTCCACTTGTCAAGAATCGCTCGTCGCTGCTGATCTCGGTACTCTTCTAGCCGCTTTGCAAGGAAGGCGTCCAGCTTTCGCTCGCGCTCTTCATCACGGATCTGCTGAATTTGGAGGGGGTTATACGAAGGACCCAGAACAGGTGGCGCCTCGGATGGTGTCTCGTCGACGGATTTCTCCTCGATGCTCTGATCCTGGGGTTGCAAGAGCGCTGGTTTCCGCCCACCCGCGAGCATTTCTTCGAAACTCAACCGGAAGGGTTCACCTTCGCCGTCGGATTCAACATCATCGACATCGACAGGTTCCAATTCACTTTCATCGTCAGAGTGATCATCGTCGTCATCTGTTGTAATGTCGTCATCGCTGTCATCGCTTGACTTGCGTGGGGCTCCTCCACTTTCCATCTTTTCCAGTCGCTTTCGCTCTCTTGCAAGTTTCCATCGATGCTCTCTGACCGCCTTGGGGACATAGCCAGCTGGCGCTCGACCGTACTTGGCGAGGTACTCCTTTGGCAGTCCAAGATGCATCGTGCTGGCCAATTCAGCCTGCTCACGGCGCGCGATAGAGGCTTCTTCTTCCTCATCGGTTTGAGCTCGTTCAAGCATGGCAAGCGCGAAGGATCGAAGAATAACTCGAACCTCATCTCGAAAGTAGAACCTCAGCGGCTTGCGCGGTACTTCGAAAATTCGACCTACTTTCTCGGGAAGCATGCTGTCACGTGAAGCAAGCGTTGTGGTACCGCTACCTCCAAGTGGATCAGAGAAAGCATTACGGACGATTCGCGATCGCTCACCTGGCAGGGGGTTTTCAACAAGCATGGTAGTACCGAATCGACTGTGACGTGATGACATGGTTTTGGAGGCTGCAAGCTGGGTAGCGCGCTCGGCGGCAAGCAATTCAGTGAGTTTGTGCGACAGATTGCCTGACCGTTGAGGTTGGGGGAGGGAAAGGGGCTGCTGCGGCTTCATAGCTCCGGCCAAGGCTTTGTCTAAGGTTCCAAGTGCGTTGCTATTGTTGTTCGTCTTGGTGGGGGTTAAGGGAGCTCCACTAGTTGCGATGGCCGCTGTAACTGCATTTCGGCTTGCCTGTAGCTGGGCCAGGGCTTGCTTAGCTGCAAGTCGTTCGGACAAGACACTTGAGCGTGCCATTATCATGAGTTGTGCGGGGGACAAGCTAAGCAGTGGATTAGTTGGCTTAGTCTGTACCGTGTTGGGGCTGGAGCTGGACATGGAACTGGAGCTGGAACTGGTTGGAGTTGAAGCGACCTTCGAAGCTCCAGCCTGGGAGGGATGAGTCGGCGAAACCTGCTGCACCTGTTGCTGCTGCTGTTGCTGCTGCTGCTGCTGTGCATCGCTTCTCATACTATTGCTCTCGCTTCGTGGATTGGTAGGTGTCATGACCTCGACGCCCGCTGAGAAGTTCGACAGGGCTCCAGGGTGTCTGCTGCCGAAGAGCGACTCTGCAGTCTCCATGCGGAAGACGTTATAGATAATCTCAAGTAGAATTAGTGAAATAGACTCGAGCTTTCGGAAGGTCACCTGGTATGCCATGATCTGGATGGTTTCAAAGAAGCTGCACTTGGCGAGGGCCAGGATGAGACGATCATGAGCGAAGCGCTTGCTATCCACCATCTCCTCGACGTCGTTTTCAATCTGCAACAGGTTCTTGAACAGGACCAAAATCAACTCAATCGCTTGAATATCCTGGATTGGTGCGGCGGTTCCTTTCTTAGTCCAGCTTGCAAGCGGGACAACGAGATGACTCATGAGCACTGAAATGATAGGGACTTCCGCGAACGCAGCCTTGATTTCTCGAAGCTGGCGCGCTCGTTCGACGTAGTGCGCGACCTGAGGATTCAGGGGCATCGTCAGACGAGCAGCCAGCTTGATCAGAGCGTAGACGAACTCTCGCTGGTCGCGGTATGTCAAAAGCGCGGGAATGACATGTGTCTGGATGAAACCCCAAGTTCCAAGGCGGTAGTGCCGTTCCTGGACAAGTGGATCATCACGATGCAGCTCGAGGTCGATATATCCCGCGATGATGTGAAGCTGCTGATCCGCAAGGAACTCCTTCGTGTCTTTGTCCACTGAACCCATATCATCCACTAACGCTCGCAACTCGACAATATACCGTGGAATACCAGTGGGGGCCAGGCTAAACTTAGCCTGGGCCTGCTGGGACTTTGGCCTGCCCCGCTTAAGCTTCGTCTCGTTGTCAGCTGTTTCGAGACCATCCTCTGTCATACTATTCTTGCTGTTCTCATCTCTGAGGCGGCCTGTGAGGTCTTGATCCTTTGAGAGTGAGGCCATCATCGTACTCGACGACGTGCTTGAGTTTGACGTCGTAATTGCTGGGGCTCACTCGAGGTCACGGTATGATGTTGTCTCCTCGTGGGCTGGCGAAACTCCTTCCATCAATGGCACGTTCGCCTTGCTTTGCCTCGCTCTTCCAGCAGCTGATAGGCTTCTGGCGCGAAAATGAAAAGGTGGGGCAAACACGCGACTGTGGTAGTGCCTTAGATCGATCTGCTGTGCGTTCGATGCGTACGTGAATGGTATCTCGCTATGCAGTAGATCACCCGCAAGCACGACCCACACAGGGAGAACAAGTGAAACAATACTTTGGGGACTTTTGGCGGAAAAGCCAGGCGGAGGGTCGCAATTGCTGCTGGGACGAAAAAATTGTGTGTGACCGTGGGGTCGCAGTGTTCTCACAGGCTAAAGGCGCATATGCACTCAAATGACGATTCGACGAGGACGGGCAAGGGATTTTCATGCCATATCAGGATTTTTATACCTTGCTCTTATGTGCGTCGGTGTATTCGTTCCCAAATTTGGCCGAACTGGACACTCGAAAGCCAGCAACTCTGCGTTTACCTTCACAATACCTTCACAGCTGAGTGGAGCGCTGATGGAGACAAACTAGCATATGCATAACTAACTATTACTGACACTATTCGTAAACTGTATGGAATCTAACTGTTGCATACATACCATTTACTGGTTGTTAGGAGGGGGTGCGAGAAGAGGAGCAGGCACCACCTGAGGTCGCTGCGGTTGCGACTGGACCTGAGTGGGAGCGTCAAGCTGCAGGTCAGCAAAGCCTGCCAAGGGGTCCGACTTGTTGGAGTCAGACTGCTCCATGTTGAAGTCATCATCATCGATGAGACCCTCATCGTTACCCTGGCCGGGCTTGGCAGGTCCAACAAGCTGGCTTGCCTCGCCTGCAAAGCGCACATATGATCCGTTGATCGAGTGCGGACGCGACTGCAACGCGCCAATCAATGAAGCAACTCCCGGAATAATGCTCAATCGTTCTTTGGCCATCTGGGCATACTTATCAACAGCCTCGAACTGGAAGAGGAAGATTGCGACGAAAGCAATGAGCATCAAGACAAGCAAGAAGATAGCTGGCGCATGCGAGACAGACAACCATCGAGATGGGCATGGCGCGAGGATAGCTTCCCATTGATGACCGCCGGTGCAGGTGTTGCCAGGGATCTTTCGGTACCCCTTGGTGACGCGGTAATAGGATTGATACTTGCACATGCGGTGTGCATCGGCTGCAGTGACACGCTCAGCAACATCACTCTCCTCATCCAATACGCATGGACCGTGGGGCGATGCGCGGACATAACCGGCATCACACTCGAAGTCAGCGGCAGTGCAGGCACAGTTGGTGCGGAAGGTAGGCAAGGCGACATTCAAAGTGTTGTAGCACGCCCGATCTGCCTTGCGTCGCACGTAGCTAGAGGTGTGACCCATTAGGCACTGGCCCTCTGGACGCTGATCGCTAGGAACGAACAGCTCGTAGTCGGACTGCTCAGTTCCTGGTGCATCTTCACCAATGCAGTGACGAGGGTGAATTTGAGAGAAGTCGACGAAAGTAGTAACGCCACGACCATCCTCAAGCGTACCATAGACAATAACATTAAGGAACTTGCTCTGAGGCTCTGTGATAACATTCTGAACTTGCACAAGGAACTGGGGCGAGAAGACATATTCATGCCAGGTCTTGCCAGAATCCCAAGAGTACTTAAGGATACGAGTGGGTGCACTATCAGGAACGAGAACAATCAAGCCGCCATGATCAGCAATCTCGTAGATGTGACTACCGAGTGCGATTTCGTGCCAAGTCAAGCCACCATCACGGGAGAGGTATGTGTTCTGCGCATGGGGTGCGCTGCTAAGGGAGTGACCAACGTTACCGGTGGCGAGGATAATACCAGGTGCGGAGGCAACCGAGTAGAAAGGTCCATGTCGCTCATTGACGCCATTCAAGTGCAGGCTGCATTCGTGGCACTCGTAGGCATTGCCCGTGACCGTGGTGACAGGCAAGCCGAGCTGCACCCACTCACCACCCTTGTTGAAGGTGATGACGGTCTGAATGTGGGCCTCAGTCTGGTGATTGATTCCACCAGACTGGTGTGCATCGCCCAATCCCATTTCAGACGTTGCCTCTTGGTGGATTGCAAGATCATTGGCATGCCCCTTCTCGACGTCGATGTAGTTTGCAAGGAAGATACCCTCCAGCGCCTCGATCTTCACAAAGTCGCATCTTCCGTTGGCAGCACGACGCTGATATGGGAGCGACAAGGAATATTGAGTACCGGTCGAATCCGAGGTGTAGACGTGACCAGTGAGAGACTGGAGGTGAACTGGGTTGTGGTTGACATGAAGGAAGACCATGCCCTCACTCGAGTCGAGAATAGTGTACGAGTGCTCAGCAAGATCGACTGGCAGGACTGCCACATCGAACTCACGCTCCAAAGAGTGCTGCTTGCTAACCATCAATTGAACGAGGTGCTCATGCATGGGATCAACCGCTGCAACGAAGAGGAAATCATCCTTACCAAAGAGGAATCGATTACCATAGGTCACTAGAACTTCAGGCTCGGTTTCGAAGAGATCCTTGGTGAGAACAAAGTCGTACTCCTTGCTCCATCGGCCGAAGATTTGATCTCCTGCCTTGTTGCGCTGAACCGTGGCGTAAATGGCAGTGTTGGACTTCAACTTACGGTTCTTAATCTCTGCAACGGGCGACGTATGGCGTTGCTTGGGAAGGCGACGGAACGTGGTCTGGGCGGTTCGGATCTTCTCAGCCTCAGCTTCCTTGTCGGCGAGGGGACGAGCCCAGTCGAACTGGGCAACGTAGTCATACAAGTGTCTCCAGGATCGACCAAAGTCGCTCGAGTAGTACAGCTGCTTGTAGCAGTTGTTGCGGAGATTCTCCATGGATGTTGAGTCTTCATGGGGATCTGCATCATGAGCGGGACGACCGCACTTGATACTAGGCACCAAACCGAGGATCCACTCTGGGAGGACGGGGTGGAGCTTCACATCAGTGAGCGGGTGCGTAAGACCAACGTACGTGTTACCCATATCGGTGGTCATAGCATGGTGACCATTGGAACCTACGAAGAAGATGTAGTGCTTATCGACGGGTGAGATGCGGATGGCATGAACCTTCACGCCACTCAGGTCCATCTTGCTGTTCTGCTCTTCCCACTGTCGACCAGAGTCTTGGGATCGGTACACAATGCCGTCTGCGCTGAGGAAGTATACAATATGAGGCGAGGCCCATTGGATATCCACAAGCGGGCTCTCAAAGACAAAAGGTCGCGTGTGCGAAGGGAGGCTGAAGGGTAGAGTGGTTGTCGCGGCCTCAAGCTCGGCTCCGAGCACGACTTCGCTGGCATGCGCAACGCCAGAACCTAGTGTTGAGACGGCGATAGCATAGATCGCGACCAGCGCGGCCACGGTAGCCACAGATCGCATGCTCCAACTCCTGGCCATTACTGTAGACTAATGCGGTTGCCTCTATGCTTCACACGGAGTGCTTTAGTCTTTGGTATGCCTGTCTGTCTATCTACCTGCCTGCCTCGATATCTGACTGCTCGGTCAATCCAGTCAGTCGATCAGTCAGTCAGTCAGTCAGTCGTAGTGACCACTGATCACTCGCACTAGCCTCTCGCGGTCTATTCAAGCGGGGAGTGAGTGTGCTGAAGGAACCGGGGAGCGCGCGACGCGAGGGACAGCAACGCAGGCGAGTGGAGACCTAGACGGATGCCGAATAGGTGAGATTGGGTTTCCAGAGTGAGCAGGTGAATCGAGCACATCTGACAACGCTTTAGAGTTAGCGGCGGGGCGTCGTGCACTCCGATAAATTATGATGCCGCGATACACGCCCACATGCACGCTGGTAGTGGGGCATCTGGAGGATGACGTTGGTCCTACTTAAAAAAGTGAATAAACGGTGGATTTGACTGAGTATCACTGAGCCAGCGGGGATAGTAACAATTGATTACACGCTGTGACTACTGTAAAAACTCTCCCAAGCGATCCTCCCAGCGATATATATCCCCCGTCCCGAGATACATCGCTTTTTCCAACTTGCCACAAGCGTCGAAATTTTCCAATATCTACCCGGTCTTTCCAGTCAGAGGGGGTGAAGCCGTCCACCTGAAAAAAAGTTTTAACTCCATCCGCCACCTTCTGGACGCTCGCTGGGGTGGGTAACGGACTGTTGGGTGCCTTGTTTACATCATGATATGCCCGCTCCACACGCGTGCATTCTTAGTTTGACCACACAGATGAGTTTGCATTGTGTCTGGGTACTTAGAACCATGCACCTTTACCCCATACACTTACGCACTAATGATGTTGACTTGTGGCATTTCTTCAAGGCTCACTCTAGAGTTCGTTCTAGTGGAATACCGCATCTCTAACGCAACAGCGAGAAGGGTAGACACAGCAGGCGCAGCAAAATCAATCTCGGCTTGGCACTCTAGTCAAGTTCACGTGTTCGTTAAGCATGTCTATTGCCTCGCTAAATGCGCTCACTCGGTACGTCGGTTTGCTGGACCCTTCCTTCATTCAGGGTATGAGCAGACAACTAGTTAGTTCACCCGTATCTCATTCTATTGCAGCCATTCATTCACTTTTCCAATCCTTCTCCCTCTGGCCCACTTACTCTCCCCAGCGACCTCGAGTCTGACTTCTGGCGACTCAAGCAGCACCAGATCAGGTTCGAGCGAGAGCTTGAGCGAAGTGAGCAACGCACCCGTCAGCGGTACCTTGCTGAGGGTGGCACGCGTCGCGCACTGGCGGCAGTCAACCAGCCCGCTCCCTACTCCACAGCTGCTACTCGAACCAAAGGCGGTCGCGGACCTAGCAGCAACGGAGCTGTCCCAACTAACACCTCGACATGCAACGGATTGAGAGAGGAGTGGAGGAACTTCAATATTCGAGAACGGTACAAGAATCCACTCGTTGAGCAGATTCTGCAGAAACACTCTCGTGACTGTCGCCCGAGCAGCAATGACGAGATCGATTTCACTAGAGCGAGGACTCTTCAGTCACAGCACCAAAGAGGACGTGTAGAGGTCAAGTCAAATGATGAAGTGGGGGGAGAATCAGATAGCGAATCGGATAACGAGTGTGGTACGACGGACACGCGGCTGGCTAAGCGCGCCACACTTCCTCCTCATCTTGCTAGCTCGAACATAGCCAAGGTGGATAACAATGTGACTGTGGACTTGCTACGGAGACTCAACCTGTTTCCAGCTCAGCCTCGAGCAAAGAAGATGTCGAAGGTTACAGAGATTCAGACGCTCAATCCTCGAACACAAACATCAGCAAGCGTGGGCTATGCGTACAGGATACCCAGTGGCTCTTATCAGTTGGCCAGAGTGCACAAAGCGCTGAATGCAGAGGCTCTTCGATTAGTCCCACCTGTGTCGAAGCTCAAGGATCAGGCAGCCACTACTGCTGCTGCTGCTGGCAGCCTAAATTCTCACGAAGATCCGGCTGAAGAACAAGAAGGTACCAAACCGCTTTCTATGTATGAGCCAAGTCCAATGCCTCCACTGTATGCACTTACTCCTGTAGCACCACGCGTGCCTGTTCCTCGCAACTACACAGGAATTCTCCGAGGCGATGGCTTACAGCAGCAGCCACCCCCGCCGCCGAGGAGGCAGCATCACAACTCTGTATCGTATTAATGGCGATTATGCTGAAGGATTGTATTTTGTTCTGAAGGGATGTGGGAGAGACATTCGACTAGAAAGGAAGAGACACTTAATTTCTATAGTGCCCCAACGACAGGAGCAGGCTTATTCCTTGACGTCCATGACACCACCCTCGCCGAGACAGTAAATTGCTTCACTCTCGGGGAGGCAGGGTGAGTCGTAAATCTTGCAAATGCGCTGATCGCCACGACCCTTGCGGAGCATCAGTCTAGTGGTAGAAGCGTGAGCCATGACGTGACCCCCGATAGGCTTCTTTACATCCGCCACAAACATAGCCGCGCCACCTGGGTCTGCGACGACCTGGTTGGTAATGAGCACTGCGACGTTGTACTCCTGGGCGAGCTTTGTAAGCTTGCTCAAGAATTGACCGAGTCTAGAACGGATAGAAAGAGCGTGACAAGAGAAGGACAATCAGGATGGGTTAGGTTAGGGTAGGGGTTCGGCCACCTAGCCCACAAAGTATTTCAGCTTGGATCACAAACTAGTCCAATCTATCAAGGTCTTAACACGTACTTTTGCTGTCGGTCTGCAAGCTGGCCACGACCGGAGAAGTCAACACGGAACAAAGCGGTTGCAGAGTCGACGATAAGAAGCGCGTAGTGATCCTCAATCATGCGTGCCGCGGCGCCTGTGAGGAGATCCATTTGATGTTCATGCGTGAAAGCACGAGCAACGGAGATGTTGTCAAGAACAGCCTCGGGATCGACACCAAAGCGGTTAGCGATTTCGACAATGCGCTCGGGGCGGAAGGTGCCTTCGGTGTCAATGTACATCACCTTGCCGTTGCCTCCCTTCATTGCGAGGGGAAGCTGGGCGGTGACGCACATAGTGTGACACAACTGAGTCTTACCTGTACGGAACTCACCGAACACCTCAGTGATCGATTGGCTTTCGATGCCGCCACGCTAGAAGATAGGGATGTAGATAAGATAAAGAGTGAGTTTGGAATTCTTCCATGATATTGTTTTGTAGATTACTGCGCACCATGCACATACACTAGAGCGTTACACATTGTTTGCTGAACGAGCACACCCGTGTGATAACGTACGAGAAGTTCATCGAGGGCATTGGAACCTGTACTGATCTGTACGACTTGCTTGCGCTTCTCACGAACACTGCGTGCGGACATGAAGCCGAACGTGCTCAGCTGCGGTGAAGATTAGGCAAGTGTGTGTAAGGAGGGTAGGAGAGGTTAGAGGGATGAGGGCAAGGTTTGAGGTGGGTACCTACGTTTGTGGAGAGATAAGCTATTGGTCAGCCGCCGCATCTAGGCATTTACCAAGATCCACATCACTCGAAGTCCGTAGCGCCCCCGATTCCCGTCCACGCAGAGGCAAACGGCCTAGCAGAGGTGAACTAGCTCACTTGGCACAATTTCTCACAGCTCACGAACAGTACCAAACGGAAAAGTCGGAAATATCGGGATAAGTCGCATTGCGCGGAATGGAATCGGGACAAAACAACTTGAAAAGGATACTGCCAAGCACGTTAAAACAACCTACCTTCTTTACACACTCGGTGATCTTCTGCACCTTGGCCTCGGACAGACCCTTGATCGAGAGGAGTGTCGCAGAGGTGGCCATCATGATGGACGAGAGCGTGTACAGGCCTGCAGCCTTGAGTTTCTTGATATCACTGACGTTAATACCAACCGACTCGAGCTTGTCAATCTCGAGGATGTCCTGGTTCGCGTCGACGTCCAGCACAAACTCCTGTTCGTTCACATTGTCGTCTTGGTCCTGAGCAGCCTGTGCAGCAGCGGCGGTGAGGTGTGCGTGTTCGTACTCGTACTCTTCCATCTACAATGAAAGAAATGAATATTTACATTTAATCAGTACTGGAGAGTTGAATGATGCGGTTTAATTCACATTGCACTCGGTACATCTATTCAAAACACGCTCGTTATCATCCTGGAAATTTGATCTGAATTTTTCCAATTTGTCGTTTCCCGCGTGGGTTTGCGACTTGAAAACGCGCGCATGGCTCGGCAGATGAAAAGAATTGTCCGCAATTTAACCGTTTCATAAAGATACTACCACACAATGTAATCGATATTCAGTGCTTTATGCAACTTGGTGCGGAATGTACACTCAGATGCGTTTTTCCAACGGCTCACCTTTCGACCCTTGCTGAGTGTAACGGGCCTCGAGGTTGGCTCCGGCGGTCTCCGTGGCTCTCTGTGCACGCCGCTAAGGCATGCAGAGTCGGAACTGCATTCAAAGCCAAACAGACGTCGAAAGGACGCGACAATGTTTCATTCTTCCTTACAACGCGTGGTGATTGCGCCTATGCAACTAGCTTGTGGAGTGCCGCTTATGCACCAGGTACCATGGTGAAGCCAGGGATGGGCCATGGGAAGACGTCCAGTAACTCTTGGACCTCAGCCTTGGTCTCGTTGGCCTGCTGGAGCACCTTGTTGACGCTAGCATCGTGGTTGACGTGAGACATGTTGCGGAAGATAGGCTCGTGAGGCTTCCAGTCCTGCGAAGCATCAGGGAGGGGCATGCGGAGGTCAGGCTTCTGGCCAGGCACGGTGGAGATGAAGTGGGGCACCCAAGGCTTAGGGTTCTCCTCCTTGGGGTTAGCCTTCCAAGCCATGTCACGAGGGAGATCCTCGTCGCGGATCTTCTTGGTGATGTTGTGGACCTTGTTCTTGAGCATCTCCATGGCCTCCTTGAAGTAGACCTTGTTGATGGTAGGTCGGCGGAGCTTCTTCTTGAGGCGGCGAGCCCTGGCCTTGAGCTTAGCAGCCTTAACCTTGGCCTTAGCTGCCTTGGCCTCGCGAGCGAGCTGCTTCTTAATGCGGCGAGCCTTGCGCTTGGCCTTCTTGAGAGCACGCTTGGCCTTGCGAGCCGCGCGCTTAGCCTTCTTGGCCTGCTTGGCCTGGCGACGAAGCGACTTGAGCTTCTGCTTGACCTGAGCAGCCGCAGGCGAGTGCTTGTGGCGGGCGAGGTAAGCCTGGAGCTTCATGAACTTAGCCTGCTTCTTAGGAGGCAGGGTGCGAGGCACCTTGCGAACTGCCTTGGGGAGACGGCGAGCGATGCGGCGTGGGATGCGCGGGCGCGGGGGCTTGCGGCGCACGAGGCGAGGACGGCGATGAGGGCGTCTCGGGCGGTGGCGGTGACGGCGAGGAGCGTGGCGGCGTGGCCTATGACGGCGAGGAGCATGGCGACGTGGCCTATGACGGCGAGGTGCTCGGCGAGGTGCTCGGCGACCACGGCGACCACCACGTCGCGGCTTGTGGCGGCGAGGTGCCTTACGACGAGGGGGAGCCCTGCGACGGGGTGCTCGACGACGAGCACGGCGGCGGCGGCGGCCAAAGAGACGGCGAAGAGCACCACCGA
>Ga0180217_1000268_pt1 | contig 96752 bp, 28 predicted proteins | sample eDN3rd37CBELigOP_FD_128521 | JGI IMG/M metagenome (GOLD analysis project Ga0180217, IMG submission 128521) | Enriched Organic Plus compost microbial communities from Emeryville, California, USA - eDNA 3rd pass 37_C BE-Lig OP (version 2) (version 2) ...
ATCGAGATGTATATATGTGTGTTCTTTATATATATATATATATTTTATATACCTCGATAATATTATATATATATATATAATAAAAAATAATATATATATATATATATATATATATATATATATATATATATATATATATATATAGCATGGCGTACTGCATCTGGACATACAGGATTCCCCGGGGAGATGAAGCAGCTGCATGTATATAGAAAACACTCCTACATAATCCTCGCAGGTATGCTGCAGTAGTAATGGTTGCAACAACCGCAGAGTTTGCTAAAATTGTTCGTCGAATCTGAACCAATACAAAGTGAAGGCGGGGCCGGAGATGAACGGTGGGAATCGAGCACGAAGTGTACTTGAAAGGCATCGCAAGTGAACTCCCAGGTCCAGTCCATCTTCGGCGGCGATGCATCGGAGTTCGAAGACATGGAGAGGTGGAGGTGGGACGGTAAGAAAGAAGATGTGAGATCGCGATCTGTGGTTGCAAACACTTGTGAATCATTTGCAGTATTTGAGTACTTGTCACTGCGACTAGTACACACGGCTTACACTATTCATGGATTCGTTAAGAGAGGAAGCAAAGAACAAACCGAGGAAAGCGAAGAACAAAAAACCGAGAATTCAACATCAGATGGACGGAAATTGCTTGAAGGAAGAAGAAACCGAAGCGAGTGAACAGACAAGCCAAATTGAAACATACAAAGATACAACAAAAAGTGGGGCAGGACTAAACGAAACAGAAGGAAAGACCGAAATCAAACAAAACAGCACAAAAACAAAGCGATAGAAGTCGAACAAAAAGAAAACAATAGATTGAATCGAAGAGATTTAAGAACATGCGACAGATACAACCAAACAAACCGTAGTGTAAGAGAAGTCGAGGTGAAAGAGCGCGATAGTGGGAGAGACGAATGGTTCAGAAGCAAACGAATTCGATAAGATTAAGGAACAGACTTGAGAAGAGTGGTTCGAGCTCAGCGGATCACGCAATCGTGGGGAGGAAAGACAAAGGTAGCCGACATTAATTGGGCTGCTTCCGTTGGTTCCATTAATAAACAATGTGATAGAGGTCACGAGGCTGCATGGTCAACACTGAACTCTTAACCTGCTTTCTTGACTGGACATCTTACCTCCTGTTTTCGAGTTGTACTCACTGTTAGAGGGCGCATAAAGTTGGCACACGGGTTTGCCACGATGAGCGTTAATGAGCGATCTTTCGTGTCAGCATACGAAACGAATAGGCATTCGTTACTAGCTAGACTACGTCAGTAGTAGATAGATTGACAAAGGAACTCGAGTGATGGCTATACAACACTCGAGCAGGCTATCTGAGCAGATTGAAGATTGAATGTAGCAATAAGCGCAGAAGCTGCAAGTGTTGAAGGCCATCAACCACCCATGTATCTCATGGTTTATAGCTGTCTTAACATCAGACAATGCGCATGTGTTTGCTGTGTTTGAGGGGGGGGCTAGCAATGTTAGGGATCGAAACAAAGCGCTGAAACACACAAACGGACAAGCAGCGTGAAATGAAGAAGATGAACGGGAGGTTTAAATAAATAGTGATGAGTGATCGGGAGGTATCAGTACGCTCAGAGGCAATAGCTTCCTAGAGCGTTCGAGAGCTCCTATACTGCATGAGATGGAGCAGTACCATGCACGAGGAACTGCGCTCTATAGTTGGCAAGGCTATGCGATAGAAGACCCGATTTACGACCTGCCATCTGTCTTTAGAGATACTCGAAGCGTCTTATTCATAATCTTGTATCCGTTCAGCTTCTGAATAGCAAGCTCAGCCTCAGCTTGTGAGCCGACGTTGACAAACCCAAATCCACGGGACTGTCCGGTCTTCAGGTCTTTCATGACCTTTGCGGAGTGAACGGTGACGTGTGGTGAGAATAGACTAAAGAGTGTGTTCTCTGTGGCTTCAGGGGGCAAGTGATAAACAAACAAGCAAATGCCCTGGAACTGCGGCTTTCGCAGATTAGGTTGGATCTGCTTTGGCTGCTGCTGTTGTTGCTGCTGCTGGGAATGGTGAGGAAGCGGGTGGTGCAACTGTTGGTCATAGTCCATACCCGCCGGTACGACCATGCCATGGGACATTGTTGTCGCACCTGGCAATGTGCCTGGCATCACTGCGCTCGGATCGGAACCATCGACCGGAACTTGAGTTGATTGCATAGATCCATCACCATCCACTGGAACTACGCCGCCTGCTAGGAGGGGCGCAGACGACATGTGGTTGCTTGTGCGGGTGCCAACTGTACCATTGGCGTTCGCGGGGTTAGTACCACCTCGAACCGCGGGGTTTGCTCCAGGCTGCTGAGTAATAAGGCCATGGGGATGCGGCATGAAGAGACCCGGAGGGGAGGTTGGTGAGGTCGTGCCCGGTTGAATATAACCACCACCCTGCTGAGTGATCATCAATGGCTGAGCGTGCCCATGTGTGTGAGCATGGGGATGGCCCGGATGGGGATGGAAAGCGAAGGCGGGCGCTCCTGGAGTGAGATGAATTGCTTGTTGTGTGGGCGTTCCGGCATAGTAGCCACCTTGCTGATGTGGATAGCCGACATCAACGTAGGAGGTCTTATACATCCCAGGTGCAGCGTAAGCGGTCGCTCCGGCAAGTAGCTGAGGGTTTTGTTGAGAACCCTGTGGCTGCCCGCCTGCAAGGTTCAAAGGGGTCTGCGGCGCCATCGTGGATGGCTGCGCATACATGCGCTGAGGCTGAATTTGATTGTTGTGACGCTGGCGGTTGTGTTGATTGGGATTGCCTGCCAATTTGACGACGAGCTTTGTAGAACAGTTAGGAGGAGTCGTGTTGTTGAGCTCCTGAATAGCGCGTTGCGCGGATGAACCGAGGCTGAGTCGGCAGAAGCCAACGTTGCGAGACTGACCATTGGGATGAGTCAGCACTCGTGCTTCGATGATTGGTGCGTATGGCTGGAAAAGATTCATGAGGTCTTGTCGTGTCCAGTTGTCTGGGAGGCCTGAAATAAAAACATTCGCGTGCTGAATTTCAGCACAGGAGGGTCTTGCAATACTGACTTTCAACCGTTTACCTTCAATCGCAAAGCCATTCAACGCTTTGATAGCGTTCTGCGCGCTGGCTTCCTCAGTATACTGAACAAAGCCGTAACCCAATGATTGCTTGGTCTGGTAGTCTCGAACTATCTTGTAATGCTGAATGGTACCGTATGGTGAAAACAACGCCACGAGTTGCGCTTCTGTAAGAGAAGCAGGGAGGTAGTTAACAATAATATTCGAGCCTGGAATCACCGAGTCTGGAGACCAGGACGCTAGAGGGTGGGGGAAGAGGCGAAGAATTGCGAGTAGAAAGTCTGTGAGTGTCAGTCCATCATGCAACACAGCACAAATCTTGAATGATGGAACCGCCAAAGTAGCAAATGTCATGTAACCTGCGTCGCCGATCCTTTCGTCGCTCTTGATCCGAATCCGTAACCATGGTTGTGTTCAAGTTGATCCACATGCTGCTGTTGCTGCCGACGTTTTTGCCACTTCTCCTCCCTTCTCTTCTGCTTCTTGTTTTCCTCCAAACGTATGAACTGACGGTAATGAATGTTGGTGGACGTACCGCGATGAGGTTTTGAGGTGTTAGTTGAGTCGGGATTCGTTGTTGTTGTTGTTGTTGTTGTTGTTGTCGTTGTTGTTGAATTGGGTGCATTACTGAGGCTGGCACCAGCAGTACCTACGCCAGCACCTGCACCAGCAACAGCACTAGTACCTGCGCTGAGGACTGCCCCAGCAGCTGCACTAGAGACTGTACCAGCGACTGCACCAGCTCCGGCACCAGCTCCAGCTCCAGTACCTACAACAGTGACAGCGGCATTTGAATAGACGTTGGCATTGTTGACGACACTGACGATGGGGTTGGCAAGGAGATCGATACGGACATTGGATTAGAAGCTTATCGTTGGCGATTGGCACCGACATCGGCATCGGCATCGACATGGGCGTTGGCGTTGGCATTGGCATTGGCATTGGCATTGGCATTGGCATTGGCATTGGCGATTACTCTTGAGGATCATGTTTGCGCCAGCTGGTTTGCGCACGTTGGTAGGTTCGACTTGGGCACTTCAACCCTAGACTTCCATCGGAACGTGAGCCGATCGAAGCGACAGCGGATCTTCTGGTTGGTCAGATGGAACGTGCGGTATCGGGAGCTGCAGTAGTACTTCTTGTAATTGGCATTGCTGGAAACCATGTGTGCAATGTCAATACCAATGGTGATGGCGATGGCGATGGCGATGGCGATGGCGATGGCGATGGCGATGACAATCCCAAGGATGGAACAGTGACGCTGACAAGAACACTGAACGACTCTGACAGCGACTGTTGACCGTTAACATTGAACATTGAACCATGACTCTAACAGGGAGAACGAGTGGCAAAGCATAGAACAATCAAGGCAATGACGACAGTGACGACAATGATGACAATGACGTACCTCCCAAGGATGGACTAGCACCTCCACTCACAGGCGATGAAGCGTTCGAATGCGATTGCTGCTGCTGGTCTTGCGGCTGCTTGGTCTCGGTGGGCGAACCTGACACGGGACCAGACACCTGGGCCGAAGCCTGAGCTGCGGCGGCCGCGGCTGCAGCCGCAGCTGCTGCGGCAGCTGCTGCAGCGACCGAAGCCGCACTCGGGCCTTGTTCATCAACTGCGGCGGAGGTGGCGGCTGGTGGCGGGACGGCGCTCGACGGCGGGACGGACGCAGCGTGTAACATCGTTGCCATCTTGCTAAAATACAATGGAATTCGATGGTTAGTTTGCGTATAAGCATGGTGAATATACCTGAAACCGAGTCAATTCGGAGGTTACCACATGGGTTTCTAAACCATCTGCTCCGTGTACGGTTCGTGCCGCGGTTTGTCATGTCTTCAGCAAATACGCGATCATGGCCCGCATCGAATAGTAGCACGCCCGCGGAGACTGCACACACACGTCACGCGTGCGGGGGTAGAAACGGTGCTCCGGCGACGCGAATCCCCGCACCGGATCTTTTCAACGGCACATTTCGGGATGGTTTTGGTGGTAGTTGGATGAACTGGAAGAAATTTCCGCTGAATAAAACGCTTAATAAGAATATTAAGAATTGATGTAATCGTTTTTAAATCCCAATCCTCCCCCCGAACCGCCCATTTTCAGCGTTTTTCAACCTAAAAACGACCAGATTTTTTCATTTCTGCGAGAGTGGTGAGGAAAGGGGGAGGGGGGGGGGCCGTGCCGAAGGCGCACGTGCGGCGAGCGGGAGCCCCCTCCGCCAACCACGGGCCAACCATGGGCCAACCACGGGCCAACCACGGGCCAACCACGAGCGGACCGAACGGAGTTAAAGTGGCACGTGACTGTGTGAAGTGGGACCCGATCCGCCGTGGCCCGGATCCCAACACCACACCACTCCCCACCCCCCCACAAGAATACAAGAATAGAAGAATAAACCGCACGCGAAAACAACCGTCCCTACGTCATCGCACCTTGCCCTACGACCCAAGGACACAAGGACACACGGGGCTGAATTGACTGGAGATGCGTGGGTTCACTGCGGTTTATGCGATTTAGTGGGGCCGTGTTATGCAGTGAGTTAAATGGAAAATACAGATCTAAACTCGCCAGCTATGCACGATCTTACTTGCTGTTTTATTACACCCAACACACTCCATCACACCCGGCATATACTCTATTTGCGTGATCACCCACCTGCCCACACTTACCCGCATCGAGAGCTCTGCACCACTGCTTCGGACAGTTGCGAAACAAAAGCCCACATTTAGACTCAGCGCATAGCCCATGTGAGGATAGGCTACCAAGGGACTGCCCTGGAGCGCTGGGGAGCAAGCAGACCGGAAGGCATATGGATGTGCGGATGGGCGCTGCGAAGGCTCACCGAGTGCGTTTCTCCACTCCCTTCATGACGGGCTAGGCATGTTGAGGGATCGTTTCGGATGCACTCGCTTCGAATCGATGCCGGCCTCACACATGAGCCTCTGATGCTCCGAAGTACGCCAGCTAAGCACCGATGAAGTCCATTGTCACACACCCATACCGCCTGCGAATCCGACTAGAAACTCAACAAAACCGCTCTCGCGTCAGGTGTACTTGATCTACCATTCGCATCAGGGCAAATAAACAGCATATTCTGACTTGCCAGAGCTCACCATTAGTCCTCGCAATCCATCCAGTCAATTGATCAGCACTGGTGCAGTCATCCAGGCGACGGCCTCTCTCAGTCCTGGGGCTCGTGCCATCGTCCAGGAAAGCAAGTCGCATTCGGAGTTCGGTCTGGAGCAAAGAAAGCGACAGAGCTTGGGCATAGTAAGGGGTTATAGGCTCTGCAGGCATACCCGGTGAGCTGTCAAGAGCAGCTGACTCAGGCGTCGCGTTGCATCCCCAATTCTTGCAGGAGCTTGAGCGGCAGCTCTTGGCATCAGCGCGTGCGCTTTATTCCCACTCCAGGCCGCGGCGCGGGCGGGAACGGAGGACCACTACCCGGACAGAGCCGTTTTTTAATGTCAAGAGCTAGGTTGGAAAAAGCGTAAATTTGCTAAAAATGCTGGTATTATTGTGTGTATCGAGGATAAATTATCATGTAGCAAGATTTTAATTACCAATGGCTATCGATTTAACAATTTTAATCCACTAGAATCTGATACTTTACCACGGTTTTATACGTATTTTCATACGTCACCTGAGTGTTTTTTCCAACGACCCCCTTTGGGACAGCCCTGCATGCCACGCACTGCGTGCGCACACAAGCCGAGGCCTTATTTGGATTGGGACCACCGGGTGTAGTATATCTTCAACTTGTTTCACTTGGTGCTCGCGTACACGTCTGCCAAATCGGCCCAAACTCCTCACGCCTCCGTGAGAGGCCCACTTGCAGGGCCGATTTCTGGGCCGAATATGTCATGGGCATCCAGTTGGTCACCCGCCTTCCCCATAAGTACGTGAAGCTCACCTTGTCTTGTCTCACTTCCGACACTCCTGTCTCCATCCTTTTAGACCACACCGCGAAAGGCCCACGAACAAGGTCGTGTTGGGGTAGCCTTGTTACCTCCATCGCGTTTCGAGGCTTGTTCACCTAGTGAAGTAGCTTAGCGACGGCACCCGGCGCAGCGTACACGCAGCCCCCGGTCGCAAGCTCTTCTTACAAGCCCGTTAAGAGGTGCATCCCGCGGGGAGTGTCGAGCCCAGACCGCCCTTTCTTTGGTGCTCTCTAAGCACCCCTTTTCGCCATTCTAGGCCGCACACGTACACTTGCACGCACTCTCGCAGGCGGGTAAGTACGCGCGTTGACACCCCCTAGAATCCGCTGAGTGGTCGTGGTCGAAGTTAGAGAGTTTGGTGGTATTTGTGACACTAGTTCGTTTGGTGTAGTTTGGTAGCTTGCAAGTCGAGACAGTCGTAGGTTGTGCAGTTTGGTTGGCGGTTCTCTGTGGTACGAGCCCTTTGACACGCGGGACCTGTCATGAACAAGGGAGTACTCTCGGTTGACCAAGGTCCCATCCAGGAAGGAGTGAACTTTTCTGCCAAAACCCCACATCACCAGTGTGATCCCTCGCATCAGCATCATCATGATCATTCCCAGCACCATGCGTCGAACCAAGTGACGTCGGCCTTAGCCAAAACGGACGCGATAGGGTACTCACTTGGGAGTGGCGCTACTGCCGCATCTGCTCAGGTACCGCTACCACATTTCGGCCGTATTAACCAGGTGGGTTCAACGGTAAGCTCGTGCGCTCCGAGCGATTCCGAGCGGTCATCCAGTACGACTACGGCTGAAGATTCCCCAAGTGGACTCTCCTGTGGGTCGATGTCGACGAGCACTTCTACACCGAGTCCAACTTTGAGCAACGCATTTTCTGACCCTGTGCAACAGCCACATCAGCAACAACAGCCGCAGCAACAGCATCAACAACAACCTCACCACCCACAATCAGAACCACAACAATCACACACACAGCATCACGCAAATTCAGCACCTAGCGTCACGAGGAGCGTAGCAAAGCAAACCCGCAGTGCAGAGAAAATGCCTTCGACGTCTGAATCCGATGGAATCTCATCATCAGCAGGCTCGTCAGCCGACTCGCTTCCATCAGGGGTCTCGGTTCCTACAAATGCGAATGATTGGCAGCAGCCCTCCACAGACGCGAGCGAGGTCATCGCAGCTAGCGACGATATGACTACAGCTCCATACGTAACCGGCGTGGCAGTGAACGCAGTGCTACCGCAAGGTCTGAACGCGGAAGTACCCGCTGGCGCAGATCCAACGATGGGTATGGGTCTATTTGCCGAGGTTGCTACACACCCACACATAGGCAATAACACAAACGAAATTACCGAAACGGAATTGTCCCACGCCCTGCAGACGTTGGCAAAGTTTGCGGCAACGCTTGATGAAGTCCATCGCACTACCTTGCTCAATTTACTATTCAAAATGTCTTTCGAAGCAGTCCAAGGGCGGCCCGATCAGACCCAGGCACTCTTGGAACTTCAAGCGCTCGCCTTGTCAAGCCAGCATGTAGCACACAGTACTCACCCTGGTCCAGCGCAGGCCGATACCGCAGTAACGCGCGAGGCCGATGTGGATGCTGTCTGTGATGCAGATGCCAAGGTCGCGATGAAGACACTTAAGCTTTATTTTTCTCGCATGTCACAGGCACCTACGGAGGCTGAAACGGTCGCTGGAAACGTAGCGAGCCAAATTCCTCTTGTCTCTCACACTGCTCCGGTGAATCAGATGTATCAGACCCACGACCAGCGTCAGCAGCAGCATCTGCACCAGTATCAGCAAGGTGGAAATCTGTTTGATCCTCATCAGAGCGTATATCACGCCCAGCAGCAAGCGCCTCTGTATCACCAGCATCATCACCAATACCAGGCCCACCACCCACACCAACTGCATGTCCAAGTGCCCGGCCTGCTCGAGACGCTTAGTGCATCAGCCAATATGACCACGAACGGTCTCCATCAACCTGCGTCGGTGGAATACCATAATCCAAGGTCCGATCTCCAAATGGTTGACGTCGTCGAGCTGATGCGCTACTCTCGCCAGCACGCGATTATTCAGCACATGCGCAACTACCCTGACATCGTTGATGAGTATGGAGCTCATCAAGTAGATGAGTATGGGCGCCCAGTAAGAACTCTGAACCCTCCTAGCCAAAATAGGCCCAAGGATGTGTACGATCCTCAGGCCCTCGAAGCATACTTCCATGCTAGTAACAGGGGTTATTCGGAGGTTCATCCCTCGGCACTCTATATGCCAGGCATTACGGATCAAATGGCTAAGGCCTTGTCGTCCAAGTTTTATGAGACCTCAGACCCGATCCCACATTCGATTGTGTACCACCCTACCGTAGGTGCAAATGGAGTACCCACAGATAAGCTGGAACCGACTATCGACATCGCGCCTATCATCGTTGCAAACATCGAAGTTGATATTGACGTTGCCAGCAACGAAATTGTTAGTACATATCCGCTCCCGGCGTCCCTCGATGCGATTCATGCTGCGTTATCCTCGTCGTCGTTTACCTCTGGCGAGGTTCCCCTGGCATCATTCATTGCTCACGAGGTTCCTCATAACGAGGTACAGGAATACGCGCGTCGCATTAAAGCACAACGTGCGGAGGCCATTGTACGGGCAAATGCTCGAAGGTCGTTGCAAATGCAACAGCAACAGCTACAGCTACAACAACAGCTGCAACAACAACTACAGCGTGCCAAGTTGGCGTACTCTCAACAACGCCACGAATCCCAAGACATGCGTCAGCAACTAGTCTCAGAACCCACTGGGCTGAAGAAGTCTGTGTCGGCGCCAGCAGGAAACCAGGCACCGGCCTCGGGCGAAAGTATGGCAGCCTTGGTTACCTCGGAGTCGCCGCAAGATGATTTGACCCAGGACCTGCAAGCTCTGAGCAAATCCAAAGTTAAGCTCTCTCAGTGCGAATCTGTCACTGTCTCCCTCATTCACAACACCAGCAGCAGTGCGATAGACCACACAAGCGCTGCTCGCTCAGCTCGCGTCGTCAGTACCCTTGCGATGGACCTGCCTTCGACTAAGGCATCGAAGACCGGAATGGATGTACCATCTGTTGTCCGAGATACCGTTCTGACTTCGTCAGAAGCCTCGCCACAGAATAGCTCGCCTACGAACAGTGATAAGGATTTCGTCCCGAAGGATCTACCAAGGCTTAAGCCAGGCCTTGACGTCGCAGGTGAGGCTAGCGATTCGGTTGCATCCCCGCCCGTTTCAAGCACTGTGACCGAGGAACTACCGAAACTGAGGAAGGCGTATTCTCGCACATCACAGCGCCGAGGAAGTGAAAGTAATATTGACGACTTAACTGTGAACAGCATCTCCTCTCCGTCACTGGGTGCGCCTAGCATAGTCCCATTACCGTCTCCAACTGCAAACAACTTGACAATCCGGGGCAAACGTACATTGGGCATGAGCTCGCGTCGAAACGGCATTCAAGCACCGGATTCGAGTTCCCTTGGACCCATCTCACCAGTCCTAGCCCCCCCAGCTTTGACTCCCCACCCCACGATGAACAACTATCCACAACTACCAGCATCCTCCCGCGCCACGCGGAACATGATTGGAGCCACAGGAGCACTTGAAGCGGCAACGGCACTACCTTCTCCCATCGCACGACGATATCCAACTCGAAGCAGTACGAGTTTCCAAGGGCCCGGAACCGAACAACCATCCGCTTCATCTTCCCTATGCAGCGCTTCGATGGTTGTTCCACACACACCACTGCCCTCGCCGGCACTTCCTCCCAGAGTGCAGAGCAGTCAGAATGGTCGCAAAGCGACGCTGAAGGCATCAGGAGCCTTGACCTTCCCGCTTCCTTCACCAGGATCGTCCTCAGAGCCGACATTCTTCCCGCCTGGTGGCCAGGCTGTGTCAAACGCGTCTTTTGGATCAGCTCGTCGTTCTAAAAATGTGCACTCCTCTCCTATGTCAACCTCAGCCAATAATAGCACTCAATCAACCAGATCTCCATCGGCAGTTAACAAGCTAGTGATGGAGGAATGTCAACAGAGTCCCCAACCGTTCACAAGGGCTCGATCCAATGCGGGTACTCAAGCCAAGAATTCGACTCCCGCTCTGGACGTTCTAAAGGTAGCGGTCGCGGACGACTTGTCGCCGCTCATCATTAGCTCCAGTGGACAATACGAACAGCCAACGCCTCTTGCCATGACAACAGAACTTGCATCTGACAAGCAAAGTCGCGCGTCACCGAGTGCGGCAACGTTCAGCGTGCTGCCTTCGTTGGCCTCGAGTGGCGAAAGCAACCTCGCAGCCATAGCTAGCAAGTGTACAGTCAGGGATTCGCCTAGTGTGTCAAGTTGCGGGGCATCACCAGCCAAGCCCCCGAGCGCACCCGGACGCAATCCATCAAATGGTGATACCCAAGACGGTGCGAGTCCACGGCTTGGAAGAAAACGGTCGAGCACCCGTACACTATCGAAGATGGACGCACCGCCTACGGCGTCTGCCCCGTGCAACAGCGCAGAATCGCCTACACAAACAGGTGATTCTGGGGCTGGATCCACCAAGCGTGTAAAGCAATAAGAGCCACTCAATCACATCCAGCATTGATTGCTCCTGTTTATAGTAGTCCTAAGGTGGTCGTTTCCTAAAGATCGCTGAGCTGAGCGGTGGAGAGACCCAACCCTCCACTGATTCGAGATAAGCCACATTCACACCACGCCCATGTCGGTTTTGCGTAGCGATGCATGGTGTAATTTGTTCCTATCCCCACATAACTGGGTCTCTAGACTTGTAACCCGCACTCTCTGCTTCGTTTGTAACTTGATGGACGCCTTATCCTTCCCTGGATTTAGCGTAACACTGTCGATCCTTTCGAGCAGGCACATGTGTGTTCAATCCTGGACCTATCCTATGCGCCTCCATTACTTTCAGTGACGTACTTCCAGTGACCTCGGTGTCGATTGCGCCTTCTCCTGTTGGTCACCCAAATGCCGGGACTTCATCCATGATCCCCATGAGGGGTTTCATGATTTGTTGGCCCTTGAACAACTTCGCAATCTCGCTCGTGAGTTCAGCTTGACTCTGCCGCCAGCCAGGCACTGGTTCTACAGCTCGACTCAAACCGCCTCACATGTGTCCAACTAGCTTTGACCGGTATGTCCTGTTTGACGCTGCCCGTTCCCCCCGTCGACTCGAGTCTTGAATTGTTGACTCCTCCTCGATTGACGATGCTGTGTGTGGACTCTATACTCGGCCATCGGTCGTTTCGGACTCGCTCCACATCCTAGAGAATATCTTCCCACGATGTGGCTACACCTAGCTGATGATTCTTTAGCATCTGAATACCTCCCCGAATTCTGTCGCGTTACCTCAGAGATTCTGATTCCTATCCCTTTCGACTACTGACATTGACATGAGTCTAATTCTGCCAGCAAATTTGCACTGGCACATCCTTTCTCATCGATTGTCGCAATTACTACACCCGCTACCGCTACTACCACCGCCGCCACTACATCTATTGCCAGGACCACCACCTCTTCTCCATGGCAATTTTGGTTGCAGCTCCACCCCCCAGCTCGCTGACGCATTGTACGCGTTCTTTTACCTGCCCAATGCGTCTCTCCAAGGTGACGCTTTCTCTTCGCAACGCAGCGCAAGCTTCGTCGTTCAACAAGCGTATATACTTGCATCCTCCGCAAACTGTATGCATATATGAATGTATTTATAGCCCCCCTGTATGTAGCACGTAACGCTCAACTGTATACATCCATCAACGCATCATACACACAACATCATAATACAAACCTTGGTCTGTCAACTCGTGTACCTCGTGACTGTCTTCTTCGAAACAGCTTGCAGTGCGGACTAGCCGAGCCGTTCTGGCCTGCGCCGCGCTTGAAGCCCGCGCTTCCTGCCTCGTTGCCTTGGCGCGCCTGCATGTCTGTCTGCTTGTCTGCCTGCGTCAGTACTCCGCCATGTCAATCCAACGGGACAGACTTCATCCACCATACTTTGGTCAAAAAGTGAGTCTGAATCAGAATGGAAAAAGGTTGAAATCACGGTATATGCATCAGTGTGTGATTAATTAAATCAATTAAATCAGTTCTGAACCTTCTAACAACCTGAAATGTCAGGTCAAAAAACTACACTACATATGATCCTACCTACCAATATCGAACTTTCGAACTTGGCCCAACCAGCCCAGGTGACCCCTGAGGATGTGCAGCTCAGCGAGGGCCGCGGCGGGCGAAACGCCACGGGCAGCACAGGCATGCCTGGCTATGACAATGCCGCAAATGCTGAGGCAGTGGCCCGCTGCAACAAGGAGTTCAGAGACCTGGTCGCCATGGGCAAACACATCCAGGTTGAGGATATCTTGCGTCGCGGTAAGTGGAGCGGGAGTCATCAGGCGCCCCAGCCCGAAGTCAATTCGGTTGATGACTTTGGTGAGACTGCACTGCACATCGCAGCGATTCGAGGCGATATACTCATGGCAGACATCTTGATCCGACATGGAGCCTCTCTCACAGTCAGAAGATATGGTAACGAGTTCACTCCATTAGACGCCGCAATCAATGCGGGTCGCGTCGACATGGTGCGATTCCTGCTGGCGCGAGGTGCACCCGTAAATCCCGTGAGCATCCCGCCCAAGGGTCCCTTGCCGCTTTGCGTCACAATGGCCAGTGCGAAGCCAGCCTCAGAGATGAAGTTCCCTCCGGTGCTGCCAGAGAGTGGGCCCAAGGCGGATGGCTTCCGAGCGAGCGTCCAGGCCAAAGTTGAGGAACAGCTCGAGAAAATGCGGAAAGATGTCGAAGCCGGACGCTCGCTAAACACTCGAGGTCCTCCATTAAGTGAACGGCTGGCACCTCAGAACATGTCGACTATTTTCGAACTGCTGCTTCAGTTTGGAGCAAACCCAGCTCTCGAATCCTCTGTCCTCGCTCCGGGCATTTCAGCTTGTTCCACTCTATCTGCGGAAAATGATGCAGAATCTGATCGCCGAGCGCATTCGCTTCTGCTGCTCGCGATTTCCTCGAGGCATGACGCATTGCTTGATTGGTGCCTGGATGTTGCCAAGGTACCTGCCACCATGGAGGCATCCTCAACAGAGGCAAGCAAAGCCAAGTCACAAACGGTGCAACCCGAAGGACATGAAACCAAAGAACCTCGCGCACAAGAGAACAAAGATGGAGGTGCTGCTGAGGCTCAAGCGTCGATCAAGCAAATCGCTCGGGAACTTAGTGCTGCTATGCAGAGCCACCTCCTTGACCCTACTTCCCCTGCAGATATCATTGCAGGCAAGCTAAGACGCCCAGCTCATCTGGCTGCGTGGCACGGGAATCTGTATGCCTTGGATCGGCTCAGAGTGGCCGAGACGTTGGAACAGGAGAACAAAAGCGGATCAATGTTTGGTGTTACTGCTGCCCATGTTGCCGCCCTTGCAGACCGACCTGCGGCATTTGCCAAGGTTATCTCTCAAAGTCCCTCGATCCACGCGAGCCCAGATGAGCTGGCCAAAATGACCCCCAAGGCATGGCTAGCATGGCTTCGTCGTGTTGAGCCCAGTCTCCAGCTCGTACCCGGAGGAGCAACACTTCTCCACTGGGTTGCTGCGCAGAGCAAGAGTTCTCCGGAATCTGTTGTCACTTCCAGACCCCCTAAAACGGTTTCAAGTTTCTGTTGGATTGATGGCGAGGTCAAGTTAAACAAGCCGAGTCTGGAGTCAGAGGTCTGCGAAGAGGAGGAAACCTCGGTATTAATGGTGATCTTGCGTCGTCTCGATAATCTATTCTTCCAGTACCAGCATGCACGTAGACAAGCTTCGCATGATGACTTTGAAGAATCATCCACAAACCCATTACTCGAGATCACTGATCAACTGGGACGAACTCCGTTGCATTGGGCAGTCGCTGACTCAAACATTGGATCAGTTTATGCGTTGGTCCGATTTGGCGCGTCACTCAATCACGCAGATGACGAAGGTACCACTCCATGGCAACTGGCACAATCTCTTGCAGAGGGCCATTTGGCTCCTTTCCTGAAATGGCACGTCTGGGCACTCGGCCAGTCGGACCTTCGGTTCAAATTCCTCCTTGCAGGAGATCAGACAGCACACCCCCCTGAGTTGGCTCCCAGCAAATCAGACTTCTCCCAAAGGCTCGACACCGCTATTCCATCGTTGGCTGAGATCGCTCTGCCGGGCGATAAAATCTCTCGCCCTGAGTTTGTGCAGGCAACAAGCTTAGACGGAGCTCCTCGGCCTGGTCCTCCTTCGCTCATTCGCACTGACTGGGATTACTTCGAGATGGATGCACCTCTGATCGGTGCATTCGTGAGAAGTGCACGAGGCGTTCCAGAACCTGATCGAAATATTGTAGATAAGTGGCAGCACGCTCGAGCAAAATTGCAGGAGGACCGTGCCAAGGCTGAGGAAGCCAAATTGGGCTGGACTGTCCGCTTAGCACGAAAACTTGGCCTTGGTGTCGGTCTAACTGAGACAAGCTATGATGACAACGAGGATGACCAAGCTCTGGAAGCGTGGCTGCAACCCACTCGACTGAATAACGAGGCATATGCCCCTGCAGTTGTGGTGCTTCTCCTGCTGGAAGACAGGCGAAGGCTGGCATCTTGGTCGAAGCAACGACAGTCATCTCAGCGTTAGGGCCCATATACGCCAGAATGACTTCTGAATCCATGTATTGTAGTGTATCGAAATTGTACATTAGCGTTACTGTTATTGAAGTTCAAATGTGAAACATACAATCCTCACAGCAAGGGCATCTGCTCTATCCTACTGTAATGTGACTGGCGCACCAGTGTTCGCTCACTAATTACTGCAATCCGCTTCGAGAGGATGGGGATCTCTCGCGTTACGAGCGCCTCAATTTCGCTTGGCTTAAGCGTGACATCAAACAGTGCCTTCGGGAGTCTCACACCGTCCAGTGTGCTCACACTGTCCAGGTTCTTAATTCCGACCGTAATGACTTTAACTTCGCAGAGTCCTGAGGCCGCTACTCGTGTTGGATCTAATGAAGACCTGGACAGGTCACGAGCACTGACCACATAAGTGAGACTACTTATCGAGTCCAATGGCGAAACCTTGTTCACGAATACACACTTGTCGATTTTCTCATGGAGTACTTCAAATAGTGCTCGTGATGCCGCCGCATGAGCCATGCCTGCAACGATGACTCCTGGTACAACAATCTCTTCTGGCCTGAACCGTGCGAAGTTCACGAGTCGCGGATGTGCCTGGCGAAGTGAAGCGAGCAGGGCTAAATGGCGACTGATTCCGAGTGGCACAGACATGTGGTGCAAAAGGCATTGACCTTCAAACAGGGTACGGGTGTGTGGGAACTTGACTGTTCCTGCATGCTCAACAATGGTCTTGAGCAGCATGCTTTCAGGGATTTCGCTACGTGGCAAGGGCGTGTATCGACGATCATCAGGATCAGTTCCTACATAGAGCAGAGACTTATCAACAAGCATGGTGACTTGTTTGGCCTGATTATAGAGTTCACTCCTCAACGTGACGATTGTGTTCAGGCCATCCTTTGTTTTGCGAATCTCATGAATCTTGGAAACTTTCTGCACCGTGTCTCCCGGGTAGATCGGCTGAATGTAGCAGGCATTCTCGAAGCCAATGTCAAGCACATCACGAGTACTATCCACATGATTTAACGCTGCGCAATGCGCCAGTACGAGAAGGAATGGCATGGGGGCGTCAGGAAAACCGCAGCGCATGGCAAATGAACGCGAAGAATAGAGACGGTCGTAGTCGAAAAAGGTGTGGAAGAATTGGGCGCGATGGCCCTCCGTCAGGGTAATCTCATAAGGCGACTCAAACACCTGGCCAATATAGGCATGTTGGAGGTCTAACGCTTGGGTGTACACTCTTGGGATGATGTCATTTGGCTTCTCATATCCGTACTTCATCTCGTCATGGAATGACTTTACAATTGGGCGAATGTTTTGCAGAGGAATATGCGAGTTGAAAGGGTAGTTAGGGACAAGGGTATCGTTGACTTCAGCGATAGTTGCAGGGTCAGAGAATTGTTCGTTCGCAACTTGAAGTCTCCCAGGCGCGCTTCCCAGTGGATAAGGCAACTTTGCCGCTCCAGTGGTACGGCGGGGCAACAGTCCGCGCCCATTTCTAAGGAGCCTTTGCGAGAGTGTGCTGAACATGTGCCTCTCAAGGAGGTTGTAGACTTGAAGCGATTGTTCCTTGTGGTTATTGGAACGGTTACGTGAAGATAGTGGTGGTCTGAGGCGGAAACCGCTTCGTCAAAAAGCCAGAGATCGTGCGTAGCGAACTGGGTACTTCAGATGATATACTATGGGTCTGATCTCCAAGTGCGCGTCGTGTCTCACCAGGGCCAAGTCAGTGCAAAGTGCATCCCGATGCCGGCTTTTCACTTGTACCCATGTTTCGAATTTTTCTTGACCCACCGGTAACTCCAACTTTTTTTTGAAAGTTGCAGGGATATCTCGCGTGATGCTGTTCGTGTGTGACAGATCGTTGGGTATGTGTATTTTTCGCAATATACACCATATGATTCCGCCCAATATAGCGCAATATATCAAGAATCCGCGCGAAGGACTCGCCTGAACCCCCGTTTGCAAGTCATTCCAGGTTTTTCTCCAAAGGCCACTTGCCGAAATATTTTTCGGCTGTCTCAATTTGGGGGTCACGGGGAGGCTCGGCACATCTGTGGGGCAATCAACCAATGATCCGACCGCAAAATGACAAAAGATGTCCTCCAAGTATTATTGTACAAATACGTACGATTGGCTTTTCAACGTTGGGGTAGTTTTTATTGCGTTTTTTTCTGTTATGATTGAGTTGCTTGGACGCGTTTTCTTCGGTTTCATTGGCCCACTCGCGACTCGCTAACTCGTTTTGGGAGCTGGAGGTCGGCGTAGGTGGGTAATTTAACGTTGGGAACGTGGGTTTAAGTTGCAACGAATGCGCACGCAATGTTGTCGGTCCCGAAAGATGTGGGGAGGCGTTCAGTGAAACCTTCGCAAGAGCACTTCCGAGAGGTTTGGTCAACGGCTTGCAACCACTTAGACCTGCCAGTTAGTGGCCCGGCCAGTTTCATACAGGCTCTCAATGGTTGCTTCCAGTCTGCCTTGTGCCTGAAGCTCTTCGTATTTGTCAACAAGTTCCAACGCAGTCACGGAGTCCTCAAGACTGTCGTGAGTCTTCTGTTGAATTTGCTTGCCCAGAACATGCGCAGCAAGGAACTTGAGCGAGAGGAGGCGGCCTTGCTGAGAGAACAAGGTAACAGTATCGAGGATCTGTTCTGGAGGGACACAGATGTTCAGCATTCTGAAATCAGCCTGCAGACCATGACCGACGAAAACTGCACCGCGGGATACCAGAGCATAAAGTGTGAGATACACAGCCTTGAGGGTGGTTAAGTGGTGTGTAGATGTGTTCACATCCAAGTCACCAGAGCTGATACCTGAATACCGTGTGAGATAGTCCGCGACGCTCTCAGTGCTACGGATGAAGTAGTCAATGAGAGGCGTACCCTTCTTTGGTCCTGAGCCTCGGACAACCGTGACTCTGGCCAATGCATGTCTGGCCGGACGGGTAATCTTACCATCGGGCGAGCGTTCCTCAAGAGCAGTCGCAACGAATTCGCAGTCAATAGCGAATCGATCACCTCGGTTTACTTGCTCATTTGGCAAGAGGGGTTCGAATGACTTGACGTATCGAGAGGCTTGTGGGCGTCGGGTGTTCAGTCGCAAGGCTTCGACATACAAGAAGTTATGGATGCGTGCCCTACGAAGGACCTGCAGGCGACCAATACGGTGCAGCAGCAGTCGGTTGTGGTGTGCACCTACGGAGTCAATACGGAAGAATTGAAGGGCACACGGCAGCTTCCAAACATGCGCGAAGTTGACAGCCTCTCTCGCAGTTGACTTTGTGATAACGAAGTCATTGAAAATGAACCATCCAGGTCTTGAGGCCTCGATCTTCTTAGGGTCAAGTCCTGTTTCATCATTTTCTTCTGATCCAATCAGAACATTTCGGCTTCTATACAGCTTAAGGTCTCGAGAAGAGACGATTGCGTGGGTGATTAGATGCTCACCATTGACTGAATTCAAAGGAGAATTCTTTTCGGGGGGATCTGTGATGTGCGACACGACTGTGCCAAGCCGATACACGGCAGTCCAGTAGCTGGATCCGGCAATGGGTTCTGCAGTCGAATACTTGTGAGATTTTGGTTCTTCGTGTGACGCTGCAGCACGAGCCTGAGCAAAGTCCTCCTTAAGCTTGCTATACGACTCAACGAGGGCCTCATTCAGTTCAGTGATAGAATCAATCCGCTTGATCTTTACGTTGCAGCCTTGTGCCAAGGCCGCAGCGAGAAGTGGATCATGCTTGGAGAGAATGGTTGCTGCGGGTTCCGTACTCGAGCTCCTAGACGCATCAGTCGATTCTTGCGCATTCCATTTAGGTTGAGAGCGTCCACTATGGCCCTTTGCATCCTTGCCTGAGCTGGCTTGATTTTGACTTGCCAGACCGGCTACGAATGAGCTGGCTGACGTTGGAAGGGGCTTCTCACAGGGTGGTGTGACTACAACTTTGATGGCTAACGGCAACCATGACCACGCATTGGTCTCCAAATCATTGTTGAATGCTGGTCCAACGGCCTCGAAAGGTGACGCTGGGAAGAACATTGGATCATATGGTGGAGGCGGAACGGCTTGGGGATTCAGCGGCGCCGCAACTTGGCTATAATAAACCTCCTCCGCAGACATTGGTGAAAGCGGGGGCTCAGAGCTCTTCTCATCACGCTTCTCACCAGACGGTTCTGATGAGGGATGTGCTGATTCAGACCCAGTGTTGCCGGATCCGGAGTTCGATGCCGTTGCGTTGCCAAAGAGGGATACGGGGGTAACACCAGCAGTTCGTGAGGACGGAGGTGCCACGCGCCAAAGATCTAATTCGGCGTCAGTGTCGACGTTGCACGCGATGCACAAAATATTCGGCAGCGAGGTTAGCAGCCGTTTCATGTTGAGCTGCTGGAAGCAGTTGCAGGGCTCACACCACACACGTCGAGCAGACGACTCACACAACGAATTCTGCAGCAGGTCTGTGAAAGGAATAGCCGTCTTCGTTGTTGGGTAAGTGAGCTTAATGGAGAAGGAAGAGTTCGGCTTGCTCCATTGGTGTCGGCCGGCAGGACAGTCGAAGTGCGCAAGCCAGCGGAGTTCAAAGAGGTCACTTGGTGAGGATACAAAGTTGTTACGAGTCACCTGGAGTGAGATCTTGTGTTGTTCTGCTGCCTGGGATGGAATGGACCCTTGTGAGCTGCTAGATTGCTGTGCGTGGCGAGAGGATGATGTCTCATAGTCCCGGACCTTTTCATCGAGTGACCGAAGGAAGTCACACGCTTCCTTTTCAAGGCAAGATAACAGGAAGCGCACAAAGTCCTGACTCTTGACCGCTAACATAAGTTCTGCAGATGGCTCTACAGGATCTAGCAGGCCCAAGGTTTGTGCGTGGACGACATTTTTGAGCATGCGCAGGAAGTTGCGCGCTTCAACGGTACGCATACGAGATGGCTGCTTTGGTGCAGGCACAAGAGACTTCTCCATCTTGGATTGCGTCTGACCTACGGATGTTGCCTGCGATTCGGGATCTGCAGTCGAGTTGGGAGTCGCCGGGGGCCATGACTTCGTCTGCATATTCGCGTTGGCTGCGAAGTTCTCGCTGAGAACTATGTAGCCGTCGTATCCCTCGAGCAGATGGAACAGGAAGCCAAGCTCACATGTTACGCACGTTTCTCGAATACATGTGTGTGCCATTACTGCCTGTCGGAACACTGGCGTGTAAAACGCAGCCTGCAGCAATGCGTTGCAGTACGAATTGGGCAAGAAGTTAGTCAAACCTGTCAGCGGGGTCAGGTTGTACTGGCTGAAGTCAAGGGCCTCCAAACCGAACTTAGGCACGGTCACCGTGACGCGTGCATACTCGGGCAGCACAGTCATTTCACGGCGGAGCGGAGAGCTTAGAAGCTCTGCGAACGATCGGGTGGTGACTTCCTTTGCCAAGCGCAATCGGGTTGCAGCCGTCACAGGCACAGTAAACTTAGCCGTCGATGCCAGGTGGTTGCGAATAAACTTGGTGTCCTTGGAAAGCGGCGCAGTTCGCATGTATCCTTGCTGACGCAACCCAGGAATCAAACTCGCATCGATGGGAGCCAGAGGGGGTTGCCATGAAATGGTCTGGGCAGCAGGACCCACAATCAAGGAAGCAGGTTGCGTTGGTGCATAAGCATAGATACCCTGCATGAGCACTGATTGTCGAAGCTCATCACGTGTCTCTGGATCTGGCATTGGGATGGCGTGCAAGGGAATATATCCTAGCATGGTGGCATCTGCATTATCTGCGATCTGCCTGTGACCTGGACAGTTTGGATCTAGCATAATGTACTGAGGGATCGCTGTGCCGGCTTTATATCCACCCTCTGCTTCGGTCAACAAATTACGTGGGACGGCTGCGAATGGAGTTGGCCGTGAATCAAAGTTGACTACGAACTCAGATGGTTGGCTTTCATCCCCGGTGCCTGGAGTTGGATCTGAATCTACAACCTTACCCTGAAGGTGGCTAGGGATAAATTCCCCGTGAGCGGTGAGTAACGACGAAGATGATGAAGATGCATTTGCAGCGATCGCAGAGTCTGCAGTGGTGTGTTGCTGAACCGAACCGCGCTTCGACTTCCAGCCGAAGAGTTCGACGAAACCCGTGTTATCGGCAACTGCGATGAGTTGACCAGACGATGAAGTCGCGACCGTAGTAGCGGTTGCACCCAAACCAGCGCGTAGGATAAACGCAGAGATTGAACATCCATAACTTACGTCCTGTGAATCTGGACGGAAATTGCCAACATGCACAAAGCCTTGCGGAGCGAGCGAGACGATGCGCGTTTTTGACATTCCGTCTGTGCGATATTCGTTGAAGGTGGTAGTTGCGATGCATGGCATTGGAGAATAGTCCTCTACAGGGGCTTCGACCGCAGGGTTGGCATCAGCGGCAGCGTTCGCGCTGACAGGAAGGGTTGTCGATGGACGGAATTCCTCAACGTTATCCACCCGTAGCGTTGACTTGGGCTTTGGCTTCACTGCGTCTTCTCCGAGACGCGCTGTTTCCGACGTGGGATTTGACTCAGGATCCGTTGTGGAGAGCTCAGCATCACCACTTGCTGGAGAGTGCTTCACTTCACCTGGGGAGGGAGCATGTTGCGATTCACTCGTCTCGGTCTCGTTGACACCCTCCTCGCCAGCATACTCCTCTTCGTCACTTGTGTCATACAGCAAGTCATTTTCGAGCTCCTGACCAAAGAGCAGAGTGTGGGGCAGGACAGGTAACCTCGGGGCAAGGACAGCTTTGGTCGTCAGTGACACCACATGAGAGACCACATCGGGGGAAAGAATGGCGTGAGCCTTCAACAATAGACCAGTATTACCATGAATGGGATCGTTAACACCAATGTTGCTGGCCTTGCGCAGCTGAGCTAGAGAGCCATGCCCACCGTGCGGCCCTGCGGTGAAGATCGTGTTGAGCTGCTTTCGTGCGATGTCAGCATCACGCATTGTCTTAGTTGCGACATCATGGGTCATTTTGGGCATGCGCGGGTTAGACTTTGAGGCGTCGGCTAGAAGACTGGATACAGAACCAGCGTCAGAAGCGGCTCCACTGCTCCCGTTACCATTGTCTTTGCTTGGATCGCCCTCGTGCTTAGGAACGAGTACCTCAGCAGCCGCCAAGATAGCCGTGCTGAGCGGAGGTGGCGTGAAGGGCACTGCGCTGCCCGTGACAAGAACAGAGTCATTGCACAGAGTGAGCGACAGAATAGGCCCAGCGCAAATGTTTCGAGGTGGTGCAATAACGGCCAAGCTGACGATATCAAACATGAGCAAATAGCCCGCGGTCGTGCCGACAACAATGCACTTGTGGTCAGGGCACACCAACGTTGAGCAAGGATAACCCGTCTGTCGCGTGAAACGGAAGAAACACGTCTGTCCGACGCGATTGAGCGCCAAGTTGTACATGAACAGGTGACAGGGCGTGACTGCGCCACTGCCCAAACCGACGATCATCAGGCCCGATTTGGCATCGATGATTTCTGCACAGGTGATGTCAATGAGCCTTCGGGATCGCGACGCCATGCGAAGCACACCGCCTTTCGAATGCATCCTGATAGCATTAGCAGATACCGAGACAATGCTGTGGTCCGGCAGCGGGAACAGCTGCAGGATCGCACTCGTCTGAGCGTGGAAGTAGCAGTATCGCTCGAGAGAAGGGGGCACAAGACCCACGACCCGACCCTACATGGGTAGTAATCATGTGCAAAGCACAGTAAGCACGAGTAATAAACTCGAATATTTCATGGACGGGCACGCATCACGGAGAAAGCAGCCGCTAAATAGAAAACCTTGAGTTTTGATCCATGGGTGGGGACGCCAAATCAAGCGAGATTCCGGGGGAGATCTGTCAGAGTTTGGAAGTCTCACACTGGAAACCGGGAGTACAGACGTACATCTGCATTGCCAACCCAGAGCAGCTCCTCAGTGGGATCGAAGGCGGCGCAAACCGCCGACGCGAGGTGCTCGGTGGAGGTGCATTGTGCATACGAAAGGCTTATAAGGCGCTTTTCATGTGACATTCACTAAACAAAGGGTGGATCGGGTGAGCCGAATCGTTTCTTCTCTAAGTCTAGTATCATACTATATAATTATTATTCCACCCACACTCAGGCAAGTCTGTCATTTTATACTCTGAACAATGTAAACAAATTTGAAAACCGAGCTGAAACCATCCACCTAGAGTGGCTCAATATGCTGACGTATTGGTGCGGGGACTGCAGTGCACCGCACGTCTAGGCTTATGAGATGCTTCATACATACAAAATGTTAAACAATGACAGGATCACGCTAAGTCTATTATCGGACTGGCCTAAGGCTCGGCATTCCTATTCTAACTGATCCATGATCTGTTCTGCTCGATTCGGTCGAGTTGCACTTCGGCTTGCATTTTGCTGGGGATCGTTGTCGACTGTCTGGAGCTGCATGCGATTACGCTGCATACTTGTGTAGCATCCGATTTGGTGATAAATAATCATTCATTCAAAACACTATATAAGAGAGTTACTACAAATCAAGGACCCATCAACCGACATTAAGAGCTCCAGAGAGGTCTGGGTATTGCTCAGTACAGCTTAGTCAAATGAAGTGAAGTGTAGTGAGGCCATTAATTCTGCCTGCTTACTAAAGCAAAGCTTGAGTCGGTGCCCAATGTTACTTGCTCGACACGTACATTGCCTAAGCCTTCGGCTTCAAAGTCGAGCTTGACAGGCTTGTCTCGCCAAGCTGCAGCAGCCTCGACGTGTAGACCTCGGCCGAGCTGTCCGTACTGACCGCGACCAAACATCCAGAGATCACCTTCCGTATCAAGTGCTGCGGTGTGACCGCCTCCACATGCTACCGACTTGACGTGGACGCCGTTCTCAAGCAGTGGTGTGTTCAGGACTGGAAGAGGATTGCGCAGGGTCTTGCCACCTACACCCATCTGTCCGTCGCCTCCCAGACCCCAAGAGAACATCAGACCCTTGTCAGTGACGCAGGCAACGTGAGACTCACCCGCAGCGATATCTACAATGCGATGTCCCAGCAAGGTATCGACCTGCTTAGGCTCGCTTTGGTAGCGCAGTGCGAAAAGGCCTTGGCCCATCTGACCGTAACCATCATCTCCAAAGGTGCAGACCGTGCCATCATCGCAAAGGACGAGAGTATGGCGCTTACCACATGCCACCTTAACTGCACGTTTGCTTGCCAATGCACCCTGGACCAACTGGGGATTCAGGACAAAGTCTCGTGGCAGTTCCTCACCGACCTTCAAGTTCTGTGCTGCAAGGATGGGTTTCTGCTCGGCCTGCGCCTTTTGGATTGCATCCGGAGGCAATCCCAGCACGCCGTCAGAAGAAGAACCCCAAGCAAAGACTCGGCCGTCATCCAGAACTGCAACTGTGTGATTCAATCCGCAAGCGACGCTGACTACCTTGTGGCCCGCCCACTCAGGAGGTGTCACGGGTCGAGGCTCGAATGGGTGACCAAAGGCCGAGACAGGAACAGCCTCGCTCATGACCACTGAGGCCGTTGAGCGCTCCTCAAGGTTCGAGGCAGGTCTGGCAACACGTCCGCCCCACCAGGCACGCTCTTCTTTTGTGTCTTGTTCCGCGGCAGGGGGCCTGGCTGCTCGTGCGATGGCGCGCGCACCCCAGGTCCAGAGTCGTCCAAATTCATCGATGGCGCATCCGTGTGTTCGACTGATCGCACCGTCAACGATGCGGGGCATGCCACCGGGAAGCTTGTGAGAAGGTGGAGTGTCGGGGTCATTATATCCCGTCAAAAGCCTCGTGGGCGTGGGAATATTGCGCAGCTGCTGCGGGCCCAGCACGTAGTTGTCACCACGGCCCCAGAGGAAGACTTCGCCCTCATCTGTGATGACCATGACGGTCTCGTTGTTTGCAATAATCTTCTTAGGGTTCATGCTGTCCAGCGCAGTGACACGCGTGGGAGCCAGGATCATGTCTCCTGTCTGAATGCCCAAACCAAGTTGTCCATACTGGGTCGAGCCCCATGCGTAGACTTCTCGTCGACCCCTTTGACCCTCGGTCCCGGTGTGTGCGCTGCCGTCGGCGGCATAAGCAACGCCGAAGCCACCGGCATTCTGCTGACTGGTGTCGCTACTTGAACTGCCCGCGGTGAAGCCAAACAGCGCGCCCAACGCGAGGGCGCTGGACTTGATGATCCGAGCTTTGGAGCTGGAGGCAACTTGCGCTGAGTGGAGGCGCTTGCCCATGGTAAATAATCGGTGCCACATCCTGGTTCTACGTTTGTGGGAGAGTCGAAACCAAAGGGCTGTGACAACTGGCGCGTCTAGATCGTGCTAGATCGGTTCAAACCAGGGTATTCCAGAGGGGCGGTTGAGTGCAGAAACTCCGAAAGCGCGGGAATACGGTGTATACTCATGGTATGTTGCAGCCCAAGCGAATTATTTTATCATTTGAACATCTCATAAATACACCCACATGGCTTATAGTCCAACCAACGCGTCCCAACCGCCGGTTTTGAACTCTATCCGTTCTTGCTTTCAGTCCTGGAGCCGAGTATTCCAACACCCCCTGTCGTGGGAGCTCTCCGCTCTCCCCAGCCGGGTGGACCAAGTCTCTGTCCGGTCCGAGAGAGAATATCCGGCGGGGCAGGGGCGGGGTGTGTGTTGCATTCGGGATAGGGGAGTGGTGATGTGTGTAGCGTGTATTGGGGTTTTATCTCGCGCGGTGTGCGGCGAGGACGGCGCGGAGACCGGGCGAAACACGCCGAAACAGGGCCTGCGCACCAGTGAGTGGTGAGGACACGCCAGGAAATGAATTTGTGGTGAAATTTAAATCCAAGCATCGGAGCTGGGACTGGATTTCTGGTCAAGCTGGTGCGGAGTGTTGAAAAGGTGTATTTTGCGTGGATCTAGCGGGATAGCAGATAGGATCGACATGAAAATCGATCGGATATCCGCAGATGTTATCGTACTACCGCGCATTTCAGTACCCGCTATGCGGCCATACCCCGCCATACCCCCGCGAGACCCCCCCGGAGACGCAGTTCTCAGTCAGGATTCACATCCATCACCGCTGGGCTTGATTTCAGCTTGGGCTTGGTTTTGCGGCGGAGTGGTTGGCCTCGGGGTGAATTCTGCGGCGTGGGTGTGTTGCTACGGAGCTGGGTGACTTGAAACTGTGTTTAAATTGCGCAGCTTGTATCCGCCTGCAGCGTGCGGCGCGGCTATTCTGCGATTCTACCCCAGTTCTTGGGGCTTGTGGGGCGGCGCTCGGTGGACACAACCGGGTGGATGATCTCATCTGTCCAAACAAATTCGAATTTGGAGTGTGTCGCAGTGTCTTGTTTACTCGATCTCGCCGCTTAGGGGCTGCCCCGGACTGGGATCACGCGCGCTTGGGAACCGCACGCCTCGGGAGTGTCATCCACCGGCCAGCCCAACCCACCCGCGAGACTCGACACCCCGCCAAGAGCCTGATTCTCGTGCTCAATCCGCTTTTTGTCTTGAAAATATCTCTTGATATCGCTCTAGAGTACGACGTACCAGCGCGTAGTACGCTATACTAAACACTGAGGTTAGTAGTAGAGTGCTCCGTAAACGCAGACTCAACTCAAATCCACAGCCATCCTCTTCAGCTCTAAGTGATCTATCGTTCGTACTTCCTACCCAACTAGAAGAAGCTACGACGACGACACGGTTGCGCAGACAACACCCAAACCAGTTGTAACAGCACCGACAAAACAAAAGACAAACCAGTTTCAAGTCGATCTATCGACTCCAAACGATCGTTAAAGTGACGTGACGTAGTCTTTTCAAGAAAAATCTGAACTATTATTGATCATGTCGACGACGACACTTCATTCAACGCACCCGCCCAATCCGCCAGGGACAACAACGACGACGGCTAACACTGCCAATGTCACTAACTCGATGGATAAGATGAACTCCGCAACCCTTCTCGAGCAGGCCCCTCTTGATGACAGGATACGAGCTGAGACCGATACCGAGACCGAGACTGAGAATGCCTCGACCCCTGCTCTCTGTCCTGGCGCCGCCTTGCTCGCCAATGATTCCGCTGGAACGGCCACCACTCCTCTTCCTGACGATGCTTCTGCCACTGAGGAGAAGGCCGACCGCAAGCCCCGCGACGTGCGAGTGGCCGTCGTGGGTAATGTCGACTCAGGTAAGTCGACCCTCATCGGTGTCATCACCGGTGGAAACCTCGACGATGGTCGAGGTCTCGCACGTGCACGCGTTTTCATCCATCGCCACGAGCTTGAGAACGGTCGAACGTCGTGCGTCTCGCACCACATCATGGGCTACACTGCGGCTGGTGAGCCCGTTCACTGCAAGGCAGCCGCATCTGCCTCTTCTCAGGCCAAGGCCAAGGCTTGGAAGCAGGTCGTTGAGGCCTCTGCAAGCATCGTGACTTTCATTGATCTCGCTGGTCACGAGCGTTATCTCAAGACAACCATCTCCGGACTTACTGGATGCTACCCCGACTATGCGCTCATCGTGGTCAACTCTCTCGCTGGAGTGACTCGTATGACTCGCGAGCACCTCGGTGTAGCGCTCGCATTGAACCTCCCGATCGCTATTGTAGTGACCAAGATTGATATGGATCGTGACAACATGTTGAAGGAGACCAAGCGCCAGCTCACCAAGATCCTCAAGTCGCGTCAGGCGAATAAGATGCCCGTGACCATCCGTGGTCAGGAGGACATCAAGACTGTTCTCGACGATACCTCCTACCGAGCTGTGCCCATCTTTTACGTTTCGTCGGTGACTGGTCAGAACATTGACCTCTTGCACTCGTTCTTGTCCCAGATCCACCCGCTCAACCGCTGGGAGAACGCCCTCGACCAGCCCGCTGAGTTGCGAGTGGATGAGGTCTTCTGTCCTCAGGGTGTGGGTATCGTGCTCTCGGGTACCGTCGCAACCGGTACTCTTAAGGTCCACCACACCACGCCAATGTATGTTGGCCCATTCCACGATGGCTCCTTCGTTGAGGTTCAGATCCGTGGTATGCACTGCCGCCGAGTGCCGATTGAGGAGGCCGTTGCGGGTGAGGCTTGCTCGATCGCCGTCAAGCCCGTGAAGCGCAAGGACTCTGCGCTCTTCACCCGTGACAACCTTTGCCGAGGTATGGTTTGCACGGCCAATCCAAATCCCAAGGCATACTGGATGTTCGAGGCCGAGGTGTTCATTCTCCACCACCCCACCACCATTCGTAACTGCTACCAGTCTGTGATTCACTGTGGTATCGTTCGTCAGACCGCCCAGATCGACTACATGTCCAAGGAGTTCTTGCGAACCGATGACACTGCAACCGTTCGGTTCCGTTTCCTCTCGCGCGCGGAGGTGTTGCACCCAGGTGAGACCTTCATCTTCCGTGAGGGCTCGACCAAGGGTGTTGGTCGAATCACTCGCGGAATCGAGGGTGATGTCAAGGAGGCCATCGAGGCAAGCCTCCGCATCCGTCGCGAACAGGAGACTCAGGCATGGCGTGAGATGCGTCAGGCCGCACGCGAGCAGGCTCGTCGACTTGGCGTCCGAATGACCCAGAGGGCGTCCACCTACAACATGTTCCTTGATGAGGACGTGGACGAGGAAGAGGCGGAGAATAAGGCCGATGACGTATCCTCGTCTTCGTCAATGCCTGTGGTCCTCCCTACATTTGACGGCGAGCCCACCAAGAAGCGTTCTTCGAAGCATCATAAGGATCATAAGGAGAAGAAGGAGGACAAGAAGGACAAGAAAGACAAGAAGGAGAAGAAGGACAAGAAGGAGAAGCACGAGCACGAGCGCGAGCGCTCCATGCGTGATCGAGCTGGCTCGGGTGCTTCTTCGTCGACGGTCTCTCCCATAGTTGCTGCGGCCGCTGCTGCTGCTCCGATGGGCATTGACCCTCACGGGGCATCTACTTTTGGAGCTTTGACCTCGCTTGCCGACTTCACTGATGTTGCTTCTATCGCATCAGCCCTCCAGGAACTCACCACAGGCTATGAGGACCCAGGTCAGCTCGATGCATACCAGCGTGACCGCGCTCGATCGTCCGTCAAGAGAGAGAAAAAGGAGAAGCGCTCCAATTCGACCGATCAGTGACCTAGTGGATAGTAATTGCCTAACAATGGCCTTTTATCAGCACGATCCTCGTGAGTGAGACGCCTTTTAAACCCACGCCCTATTCATTCATTGCAGTACACTTTTGATCATCAAACGGCGTAGTCCGATCGACCGAGACCGTTCTGCGTTCTTTACTGCTGTCATCCCGCAGCCCAACTCCAATGTAGTTGTTACCTTTGCTGCATTACGTTTGTGACCTTTGTAGTTGTCGTTGTATCGTTACCAGTCCGATTTTCCGTGTTATTACCCACTTTGCGCAAAAATTGCGCTTGTTAACGAGAACTTCAACTTCGAGGCGCCTACCCACCCACGTCCCTTTTCATAGCTGTCCCCAATTTGCTCACACCCCCTGTACCGTGCTTTGATTGGCTTACCTTTGCATTCAATATCTTCATCAGAATGACCTGTGCTTCATTGTGAATCGTGAATCTACACAGGTTAACGGAGTGGCTCGGTTTTACGCAGCAGCCGTTGCTGCTAAGCCTCTGCCGTCGGCACCCGCCACAATCAATACACGACTCGTGAAAACCAATTGAACACCTCATGTTTGCATGTTGACCTCGTCTTGGTCCGTCTCACAACTAATCCTCGACTCTTACGGTTTGTGTACCGTCCCGCCACTACCACTACGAATGTTTTTGTAACCTTTTTGTTTATTTTACGGATGTGGTCGGTCATGGCTATTTACGTGTGCTTTGCGACTTGCGACTTGCGGCCAGTGGGCCGAGATCGACACACTGACAGCAGGAAGTCACAACTTTGTCCTCATTACATTACAAAGTCGTTGATCCAGAAAAACGCTTTTGATTCATCTCTCGGTCCAAACCAACTTCGCAATATACTTCTCTACTTCTACTATTACAACTGCACCTGGTACTGAACGTGCCAGATGCTGCGTATGTGTGAATGCTTAATCTAGCTTGGGCTTCTTACATAGTAGGAGTGAGGTTGAGGCCGTAGTTGAGACGCTTCTTAGCAAGGGTCTTTGCAAGGAGGTCGAGAGTCTTGCGGCCCTGAGCGGTGAGGAAGCGGCCCTTAGCCTCCTTGCCCTGCTCGTTGACCTTAGCAACGAGACCGATCTTCTCGAGCTGCTGGAGAGCCTTGGAGATGGGAGCGGGAGCAGCAGTAGCAGCGTGCTTGCGGCGGACGCCGTAGGTGGCGGAGCCACCGAAGAGCTGAGTGAACTTGGTCACACCGATGCCACCGTTGATGTAGAGGCGGCGAGCAATAGCAGCGAGGCGAATGTAGAACCAGTCCTCGTTGGTGGGTGCGAGCTCCTTGAAGGAAGCAGTCTTAACAACGTCTGCCCACTGAGGAACCTCGATCTGAGGGTTCTGCTTGAACTGCTTGGCGAGCTCGCCGATGAACACGTTTGCGGGGATATCCTTGACCGACATCTATATAGCAAGACAGGAGCGAATGACAAGGTGAGATGAGTCGGATTCTAGTGCTCTAAGCGCTACCAAGCGGCGACACTTGCAAGATCACGCATGATGTACAATCCAACAACACTCGAATCGCGACTGCTCCCTAGCACTTGGACGGGGATTTGGTCCCCGCGTCGAGGCTATGCACGCGCGGGACTGGCTGCCGTGACACACCGGCACCACGCCGCGCCACACTGGGGATTATGGCTGGGGCACAACGTGCAGGTGTGGGGCAAGGCGAGGTGTTAAGCGTGTTTCATCGAGTCTCGGCGGTGGGTAAGGTTCACTTTGGCGCGAGATTCATACGGGTTGCGACGTCCAGGTGGGATTATTTCAGTATCATTTCAATAGCCACACGAGTTAGCTACGCAATAAAAGGTTGATTAGCGTCATTACACTACCCACGCGCGCTCCAAAGGCTTTCCAAACGCCACTCGTCCGAACGACATTTCCCCTGCCGGGGTCCTGGCTGGTCCGTGCGAACGGTTAAACTTTGGAACCCGGGCCAGAATTTGGAACCTGTTTGGAACCTTTTTGTTTGTTTGGAACTCTACCTTTTGTCCCCCCTCCCCTGACCCAATTTTTTCAAATTTAGCCCGACCCGGCTAAAACTGGCTTCTCACTGCCGAGCGCGGGCGCTTTGTGGCACGTGTTCGAGGGTGTTTGCGGGGCATTTCCTGAAAGGCCCGGGGGAACCAGTGCTCCAGCCTGGCACCTCTCTGTGTAAGCCGAACGGCGCGTATCCCTTCCGTGGATGCTGCGTAGTATCTGGCATTCCTCCCCAGAGGAAGTCTCAGAGCCTGGGCAATCTGGGCCAGGAGAGATAGAGTATCCGTCCTGGCCCAGATTTGAGAGTATCTGTGACACAGTGTTCGGAACAATATATCTCGCATGGGTGTGCGGGTGGTGAGGTTATAGCTGAAGCGAGAGGAACCTGATCTTGCGTGAGTGCTGTGTGTACGATTTCCTTCTTAGAGCCTGCAGCAGATCCGGTCCCAAACCGACCTTTTGGCTAGGACTCTGGGATGACGATGATATCACCAAGGTTTAGTCGCCGTTTTACGGGGTTGCAGCTTCAAGACTCACCATAAGATACGCGCGTTTGACTTGATTCTAGACTTCTCGCGCACTCGTCGGAGAGGAACCCACCGCAGTGTGAGTCGTGGACCCCGCTGCGAGCGTTCTAACTCTTTCCGACTTCGCCTCAGACGCGCCGAGCTGGGTTTTGCGTCTGCCTGGGCGCGGTGAGCGACATCTGCATAGGTACAGCACTTCAGGAGGTATTAACACCCTTTGGAAGGGTATAGGACTACATTACCTCCCTACCTGAGTCGAAGTTAATTGGTATTCACTCGAATACTGCAGTAAGAATAAGATACTTGTGGCACAAAACCAAGGGTTCAAGGGCTTAGAAGCTGAGCAGCAGACTCGCCTGGTCGCCCAATAGTCACGCCCAATAGTCAGGTAGAGCCAACACAGTTTGCTGACCCGCCACAAAGCCCTTTCTCTAAAGCTACCCAAGATCAACCACTGATTTTGTCGTACTACGAGCATGAGCAGCTTTGTCCTGGGGAAGATCCCCGTGTGGAAGGACACGGTCTTCCAGGATATCTTCCTAGATGGCCACCTGCCAGCGCGACCTGATGAGGTCACGTCGTTTAAGGCACTCGACCACCCTCTCCGCGTCATTTCCTTGGCATTTGAGAGGTCGATCCAGTCGGGTTTGCTCGCGGGGCTCGAGCAGACCGACCTGAATCGGACACAACAAATTGCTAATTCGCTTCGAGAACTGCGTGAGTTGGTCACTCGTATGCCTGGCGATGGTCCCGCTCGACCTGAAGAGTTTCACACATTCCTAGCAGACATCTCTGCGAGGCTACGATCGCTCCGCGCGGGTGAGTCCATGGCTATACCTATCGGTTGGCGGACTCGCGAGCGAGCTTCCTTCTTCACTCCGTCGGCGGCAGCGGCGACGTATCCCGAGACCGCTGCCAAGTTTGAAAAGATTGCCGCAGAGGCTATTCCCAATGGTGGCCTGAACCTGCTGAACATCACGATGGCCGTGGTGCATCTGAAGCAGTCTGGCTACGTTGGCTCTGGACTAGCCACATTCAGTCTAGTTACCTTAGGCGAGGGTTTGGAGTATCATCCGATTGCGTATCGTGGCACCAAATCTCCCAGCGGACCCAACCCGCCCGAGTTGCAACATCAATTGTTCTTTACAGTGGACGACGTCCCACTGAACCGTGTGCTTGATAGCAGCCTGTGGTACTTTTTGCTCCGTCCTCTCATGGCTCCAGATTCATTTAAAGATAGCAAGCACACACCTACCCCCTCGAAGTATGTCTACGAGAGTGTGCTGCCCGCACTGAACGGCCTCAATCTGTACTCTAATCTCGATGCTTCAACGATCGTCGATGTCAAGCCAAAGACACAGCAAGGCCAATCCGCCCCAGGTGCAGAACCTGCTCCACTCACGTCTTCTGATCTGGTGGAGATTCCCCGCGCGCGTCCAGAGGTGCCCGACTACGCAGACCCTAAATTGATGTTCATGTCCCCACCAGTTTGCGGGGATCCTTCAAAGGCGCACCTACTCATGGAAACGCTTCGATTCATGCTTTTCCAAGCCTTGGGATCAGCCACCAAGGCCCACCATGTTATTCTTGCTGTGAAGGCAGAACTCGTACGTATGGTGCTGACCGACCTCACCGTGATCCCATCTAATGGTTTCACCCATTCTGATTACCAAATGGTGAAGATCGCAGTCCAGCGCCTATGCGCAGACGCAGGCCAGCAGCAAACAATGCCGTCTCCCCCAGCGACCTTGCGTCATTTGCATGAGCTGATTGAATTGGCCAACCATGTCGATCAAACAGCCACTGCAGTGCGTGAAGAGTTGACGGATGCGAATGTCCAGGGTACGAAACTGAAGACTGCACATAATGCGGATGAAGAACAGTGGGAGGACCCAGTTGTTCCACCGGCCTTGAAGCTTGGGGAGCGGGATAAGATGCTACCCTACCCCCTCTTCGATCGAATCTCAAATGAGGACTTCGTAGATAAGTACGCGGGTCCAGCTCCTCAACCCAAATTGTTCAGGCCAATTGAGTTTACGCTGGTGCCGGACACTTGTAACTCGTACCATGATGTCCAGCTTGCCTTGAGACATTGCGATCATCTCTGCACCCTCATGTCGTATCAGACGGAGACGATCAAGAACACATTCTTGCATCGTGTTTCATTTATCCAGCACATTTTCACTCGGGTAATTCCCTTACCACTGCCAGCCGGACATCCCGAAAAGGCTCAACGTGATTTCTGGGTCCAGCCCTTGAGGTATTCGGACCAGGTTGATATTCTGAGGTCATTAGCTATGGTTGCACGTCATTTCACCGCGTGCGCGTTGTCCTTGGAGGTCACTCGTGCGTTCGATGCTTCTCGCATTCTAACGGTTTCATGCATGGCTACAATCGCTGATGTAGTGGCACGCAAAGTTGCCTGCGACGTTCCCTCCCGCTTTTCAATGCATCTCGATGGTGTGGGTGGCGGACCATTCCCCCAAAAGCCATTCGGTTTCGACGTCTCGAAATCATTCGCAATTCAATCCGAGTCATTGCACTTCACGGACCCTTACCTAGTTGCGATCCGGACTCAAATCCTGGATTACTTCACCGCACAACGCGAAGCATGTCCAAACGATCACATTATCTTCGACTGGACTCGATCACAAGAGTTCGGCAATGAACGCAAACTGATCGAGCAACTCTGCTGGGATATGGGCTTCCCGTTCGTCAAGCCGGAGCTTTATCTCTCCGGCGAACAGACCGAGATTATGGATTTCTGGCCCGAGTTCCAGTACTATCGCGACATCGTGTATACCTTCAAGTACATGATGGCGCCAACGGCCGAGGCATTTCCCGAAGTCAAGAGCTACAATCAGGTTGAGGCCCGCCTGTCCTGGAGATATCTCGGCCAGGGCAAGGGTTATGAGGTCCGGGCCTTCAATATGGCACTTCGATGTGTTGCAGCGTTTGATGAGGTCCAGGAAGATTCCAAAAAGGGCTTTATGAGCACGGTCTTTTCATATTTCTTCTCACAGCAGACTCGTGCTCCACCTTCTGGAGCCGATCCATCTGCTCTTATTGGGGAGAAAATCCAGAATGAAGACGACATTTTGCATATTCGTCCTCTGCCTTCGTTCGACAACAAATTGAGTCAGGATCAATCAGAGTTGCTCCTTTCATTCTTGACTGCACCGTACGTGCGCATTCCCTTGGTTCTGGCATTCTTTGCAACTCCCGAAAGGATTTTCGCATTACGTTCACCCAAGTTGCGCGGAGTCCTGGACAGCGTGCTATTCGAGCCGTCATTGTGGCATCCTCGTGATGAGAAGCCACGACCTGAGGTGATTCCAGCGCCGGACCGCAGTCATCTTGCCACACCATGCGGCATGCTCTTCAACGAAATCGCCTTTTCACATCATGGCATTTTGACACCCATCCAAGACATGCTTAGCATCGCACTTGATCTTGATACAGGGCGATTCTCCGAGAGTTCATCGCCCATTGTATTGTACGTTATTCGCCTTGCCGCCCGCATTGAAGCCTATCTCCTGTACCTAATCCGCCATGATGACTGGAAGCGATCACAAGAAAAACGCACGCTGGGTGGCCCTTGCCAATTCACGCGTGGTTTGCCCTCTCTTGACGATCGAGTCAAGGCTATGCTGGTTGAGACCTGCAACTCCTTGCGTGCAACCCTCATCCAGCAGGTTTTCCCCATGCTTGAGCGCTGGGTTGATGAAGCAGTTCGTACAGATAATAGCCTGAGGATGTGCATGATTTATGCACACATCCTCATTCTGTTCCAGTCTTGGACGTACGAAGAGCTTGATGAGCAAGCAGTTGGTGCGATTCTCGTTTCTCAACTGCAGCTCACGGCGCGTTATTTGTACCGCTCTGGTTATTCCAAGTCGGGTTCGTCGGTCAATACCACCACAGAGAGCAAGGATGGTGCGACTGTAGGTAGTGTTACAGACTCGTCTGTCGCTCATGAGATGGTTACGGACGTCACAGATCCAAAGAAGATGGCGAATCTGGGTTATGAGGGCGCCCTTAACATCCCTGAGACCGAGATCTTTGATATTTACGCACATCTCCGTAACAAGGTCTTGCGCTGGATGGATGAGCACCCACGCAAGCGAGATGAAATCACTGAAATGATCGTCCGAGTCATTACACGCACTGGTACTCGAACTCGCCGCTTTGACGGGGCTCCGCTGGTTATCCGTGTCTGGAAGAGCATCGAGGGGCGTAACTGCCACGGTCGCTTCATTCCTGCGATGATTCAAGCCGTAGCCGAGGGTGAGGGTGAGGCACAGGAAGAGAAGCGTACTGAGGGCGACGAGAAGACTCCCGAGGAGGGCAAGTCGCTTGCCACTGCTCTTGTTGAGTCGAAGGCGGGCCGAGTGTCAAAGCCTGTCAAAGATAATATGAGAGATACGTCAGCCGCCAGAATCCGCAAGCGCGCCAATGATCTGACCGCTTTGTGGACAGGCTCGGAAGACGAAGGACCAGGCGATACGGAAATCAACGTTCAACTTGGTGATTTTACACTCAAGTCGTCGCGACTAGAGGTGCTCAATCAGCACTATGACCTCATGAAGTATGAGGATTTCCGAGCTGTTTTTGGCGCTGGCAATATGATTACCTTCGCCGATGGCACGATCGGGTTCCCTCCCATGCAATGCGCTGCAGTTTCGCTCAGCCAGGAGCGTTCGTGGTACCGATTGGTAGGTCGTCGACATGATGTGATGTTCTGGAAAGCTCCTACCAAGCTCGCACCATCGCTTGGCGATTTCACTCGAATGTACAACAACAGCTGCGAGAGTTGGATCGTCCGAGCGCTCGAGCCGCACCGTGAACGTAAGCTTCCAGGCGTGCAGCTCTTCCTTCCGCGCCATGCATATTCCGAAGATGCAGTCTTCGCGGTGCTCCGAGGTAAGCACTACATGCCGGCACCTCCTCCGCCACCCGGCACTCAACCCTCGGAGACCCCAGAAGAGCCACCTTACACCTTGAAGGAAGTGATTGTATTTAGAAAGCTTGGTGTGGTGCACATTTATAACGTGGTTGAGCATGGCCGACGTTGGTACCGCAGCTTGATCTACAGCAGCGATACACGTTATTGTCTCCAAGACATGCCATGCTCGCTTCGTCGCGACCTGGATCTACCATGGAAACCCCATTATCGATATGAAAACGGTATTGCAGATCTGCATGTCCACCCACGCGAGTCGCTCGTTATCACACGCAACCTAACCAACCTGAAAGCAGGTGAGCAAACGTACATACCTTACCGTTTCCTTATGGGCCTCCTGCCTTGGGCAATTCTGCAGCATTTCGAATTCTGGCAGTATGCAAACGGCTGGATGCGAGGGTATGCAAAGACTGCGTCTGCGGTTGGTGAGAGGAACAACAGTGAACAGTACAAAGCTTCGTCTGCCCAGTCTTCGTACATCATTGATGTACAGATTGACTGTGAGTCAGAGTACGTTGCACGGGTTATCCGCCGGGCTTTGAAACCAGGTGTAAATGCACTGACACTGCCTCCCCCACGCGAGGTCATCGAGGCAGTTGGCATCGCAGCAGCGCAATCAGACACGTTTGAAGGTGAATCTGAAGCTCCGGTGCCAGCGACTCCAGCACTCTCGAGTGCCGTTGTTGCAGAAGCCGAGCGTGAGCTCAAGGCAGCGCTGCTGAACGGACCCGATAGCGAGCTATACCTTTTGAATCTCCTCTATGCAAAGCCAGGGTCGGTACTTTCGGATCTAGCAGACTTCTTCGTTCGGATGGACAACCTCGGTCAGGTCTTAGTTTGGACTCGTCAGAAACCTGAATCACTCAATCTTAATGCGACCATGATCAAGAACCGAGAGCAGGAGGCCGCACGCTACTTGCGTCCCGTAGCGGAGAGCTTTGGCGATGCGGTCAAGAGTCAGCTCGATGATTTCAAGGCCGCAGTTGCTCGATTCCTTTCGGGAGCGACCAGCGTTATTGCATCCTTAATGTCAACCCCTGAAGGTCTTGGCGGACCTATCAGTTCCAAGTCTGTCCATCCGGAGGCGTCTGTGGACGTTGTTGAGCTGCCTCGGCTCCGACTCACATTTGTCCGCCGTCAGCCCGTCGCCGGTTCCGATGCCTTGGTGCCTCGAAAGAGCAAATCGAAGGATGCTATGGGGGTGAGTGAAGAGGCTCGCCTTTGGTCGCAGGATCACGTGGGCATGTTCATTTCCAATGCACATGCCGAGTGTAGACTGACCAGTGCACTGCTCCAAGGCTTGCCTACTGCACTAGTGCTTGAGAATGAGGATCAAGAACTAGCGATCCTTGTCCCTGCCCTCTTGCCCGTTCGCCCCAACATCGTTCGAGAGCCCTTCGCAACCGAACTTATGTTTGACCGACTGAATCGTGCCTGGTTGAATAATTGCGATGTTCGCCACTACTTGTATCCCGTGCACTTGTCTCGAACGTTCCTATTCACTCCCACATTCGCCTCTGCCTTGTACCTCATCTTGATGCGCTTCCTCCATCGTCGCTACCTTGATGTCATGCGCATGGCACCGCTTTGTGTGACGGACTCCAATCCATCGCCTGAGGAGCGCCAAATCTTCGAACAGCTTGAGCAGGTTCAGCGCGATTACCACCCTGATGCCGTTGCATGCCGCCTGAAGCTTTACTTAACTTCGCAAGACACTCCAATGACGTATGCGTCAACCGACGTGGCACGCGATGTCATTAACTATGTGCATAAGTTCAGATATGTTACTGCGGAATGCCGTCTTACAGTCCAGGAGGAGATGAGCCTTTTGGAGCTCACCCAAGCTGCAACTGCGCAGTATCCTTCTGTGCAGAACCGTCTTAAGTTCTTGCGCCACGCGCAACTTGTGAAATCAACCGGTAAGAGTCTTGTCGAGCTTGATGCTAAGGGCCGCGCGGAACAGAGTTTGGCAGGCAAGCTGATGAGTTTTGTGGGTATTCGTGACAAGACAATGTCGGAGCTATACGAAATCACCTTGCCACCACGTCCACAGATGAAGGATGAGTTCTATTCGATCGACGATCGCAGCGTTCTCGATGCAGATCCTAAAGAAGCAATGATGGATAAGTTCTTTGGAGTGTCGTATACACGACCGGAAATTGAACGAAAGGATTTCAATGGTCCCAACTTGATCCGCTTCTTGAACACGGCCTTGAAGAGTGGTATGAAAGTTTCCGGTGGCGATAACGACCTAGGATTTTTGTTCATCTATGAGCTGCTGGTGAACCATCTTCCGATTAAGATTCTGCCTGCGGATTCAACTGCATCACTGGCAACATTCCTGCTTCACCAACTTGAGGCAAGGGATTATCTCAGCCGAAGCAGCCTGATGTCGATTCTTCGGATCCTCAATAGCAACCAACTTTTGGCGGCTAACCCAGGTATGCCTCGTTGGGCTCCGTCTAAGGGTTGGTTCTCGGGCAAGAATGAGTTTGCCAAGTTCCACCAGAAGCTGAAGGTGTTTATGCAGAGTCAGTCAAATACCATTCAATGGCCTAGTTACTGCAAACCTCTGCCAGCAAATGCGGACGCACTCACACACGTTGAGGTCCCCACACCAGATACAGCGTTCACGGGTCGTGGCTGGTCGGTTCCTATTGTTACGGACCTGTCATGTTCTACGCGGGTTCTGAGTGCCGTTGGCACGAGTGATTCGTCACAAACCCTGCGTGCCTTTGCCACCTGCCCACTCCTAAGCATTGGAGTCGAAAAGTATGTCGTCGCCCGAACACGCACGGAGCGCGGACTGCCTGAGCTTTCTGGACAGATGCCGTTGAACGTAGGCTCACACGCAGCTGCCAAGAGCTACGTCGCAAAAGGTCTGCTCAATCGCTTGTCGAATGATGTCGCTGAGTTCGCTCAACAGGAGAACGAAGGCTACGAGCCGGAGTTGAGCTTCCTGCTCGAGCCGGATGTGGACACTATATATGCCGAGCCTCGTGGATCAAAGCACATGGCAGCAATCAAGACCCTCGAAGAATTGATCAAGAAGCTTCAAGCTCTGCATCAAGAGGACTTGGTTGCCGTGAATACCATGATTCCCGAGTTGATCAAGCTTGTAAACGGTGTCGATATCCATAACCTGCTCGCAGATGGAGGCAAATCCTATCCGGATGCGCGCGCTCGACTGACCTTCTATCTATCCCGACTCGGCAAGCTTGAGAGCACGATCTGGTTCGAATTACTCGTGCGACTTCTGCTTTCCTCGACGTCCGATGCAGAGCTTGCTAAACTCAATCCATTCCTGAAATCTGAGCTCCGTACGCGGGTGATGAATATGACCGTTTCAATCATGCTGCACACGAATCGCATAGGCCACACCATCCGAACCCTCAACCAAGCCCTCGCACTAGCGAAGTCGTTATCCAAGATTGCTACTACCAGTGCTTCCATGGCAACCGACCCAACGCAACGCTCCGAATTAAGTCGCGGTCTTGTCTTACAAGCACATGACTTGGCTACATTGTTGACCACGAAGCGCCACTACATCAGGGCGCAGCGTGAGTCAGAACTTGGCCTTGATCCGTCTAGCGATCAGGGTGAGAGTCTAGTACTGACGTATGATCCTCGTTTCTTGGTCTTTGAATTTACGCACAACTTGATGCTTCGCAAGTCGCAAGTGCAGCTCGTCGACCAATTCATGGATTCCCTTCGCCGCGGCGAATCGATGGTGACACAAATGATCATGGGTGCTGGCAAGACGACGGTCGTTGCTCCACTGCTAGCGATGCTACTTGCGGACGGAACCCAGCTTGTGATGCAGGTTGTACCTCGTGCCCTGCTTGAATTCTCGCGTGGCATCCTGCGTTCGAGATTCTCGGCCATTGTTACCAAGCCCGTCTACACTTTCGCATTTGATCGTTTCATGGAGGTCACTCCCGAGATCTATGCCAAGTTCCTGAAGGCTCGCGCCGTTGGCGGTATCGTTGTCACGACCCCTGCCGCAATCAAGTCTTTCGGTCTCAAGATGATTGAGTCGCTGCACGAGCTTGATCGCATCTACTACACCGACCAGCAGCGTAGTCGTTCTAAGCGTATTGCTAACCTAGAGCCTGGTCGCATCCGCCGCCTTCGCACGACCGCAGAGGAATGCGGACGAGTTATTGCGCTCTGGAAATCATCGATTCTCATGATGGATGAGGTCGATTTGATTCTCCATCCTCTGAAGTCAGAGCTGAATTATCCTATCGGTTCTAAGGAGCCACTCGATTTCACCGAAAATAAGATTGGCCGAGGCCTTCGCTGGGAAATTCCATTCACACTGATTGATGCCGTTTTGTATGCATCCCAAGGTCTTACAGTGAGCAACTTCAAGCAGAGCCGGCAGATGACCAGCCTTCTGGATCGTCTGAAGGTTGTTATCGAGGAGGGTACTCGCCTGCGGGTTATCCAGAGAGTGCCCCACTTCGTGATCCTCCGTCGTGACTACTACCATGCGTACATCAAGCCCTTGCTCGCGCAGTGGATGCTACTCTGGATGAACGGTAAGGGTCTCAAGGGTTTGACTGACGAGCAAATTCTCGTCTACCTCTTCCTTGGTCCAAAGCATAAGTCGAATGCCGAATTGGCACAGACTAAACTCACAACCGAGTACATCAAGATGCTCAACCTCACCCACGACTGGCTCTCATCGCTGCTCCCCCACGTCCTCTCCAAAATTGATCGCGTTTCGTATGGACTGCTGAATGCTCAAGACCTGGAGCGGGCACTTGAACTCGATCCGCAAATGCCAAAGTCTCGCCGCTTCACCGCGGTTCCATTCGTTGGCAAAGATGTTCCTTCGCGTGCTTCGGAATTCTCACATCCTGACGTTGTCATCGGCCTGACCATCCTTGCATACCGATATGAGGGTCTGCGTCGCTCAGATTTCCAGACAGTTATCCACGAACTTCGCAAACGCATGGGCCAAGAGAGTGGACCATACTCTCTCCGAAAGTCATGCATTATGTTTGCAAAGTGGGTTGTAGCCGCTGGTGGACGAATTCGCGGCGCCCGCCGAGCTGAGTTGCAGAAGAAGAAATGGCGTCTCATGATGCAGGAAGAAGAGCGAAGTCGCCTCGGGGCTCAGGCCGCAGAAGAAGCAGCTCGCACAGATCATGAGCGCAAGATCAAAGCGATGGAGGCAGCACTTTCATTCGATGGCGCTTCACCGGCCCCAGACTTTGATATCTTCAGCGCGGGTATTAGAAATGAGATGGCCTCTCCAACAATTGATGACGGTAAGGCTCGGTCAGGTTCCATTGCCGAGAACAGGAATGGCAAGATCGACATCTGGCCGTTGCGACTGGTGGACGAGAAGGACGACGACATGATGGACATCTTGTATGACCTGCTCAAGGCCTCGCCCCATGTCATCCACTTCTACCTGACAGAGCTCATATTCCCAGAGCACATGCGACACCAATCCCTGAAGATCTCGGCATCTGGCCAAGAGTTGGGTGGAGATATCTTTTTCGGTCGTCGCCTTGGGTTCTCAGGTACGCCTTCGGATCTTTTGCCGCTCGAACTTGGTGAGTGTAAACACGAGCGCGGCTCCGATGGTCGCATGGTCAACTATCTTACCAACCCGAAGATCGTGTCACTTGAACTTCTGCCAGACCAATGGACTGTCCAACATGTCCTCCGTCGTATTGCCACGTCAACCTCACCACGTTTCCACGCTCTCATCGATACTGGTGCGTTGATCACTGGCATGACGAACTACCAGGTGGCTGAATTCCTGCTCCAAAACGGTCTGGAATGGGCCGATGGTGTTGTCTTCCTCGACGATAATGACGAAAAGGTCATTCTTGTTCGTCAAACAATGCGTGTCATGAAGCTCTCGCAATGCGGTATCGCTCTTGAAAAGCGATTTGCATTCTACGATGACGTCCATACCACGGGTATGGATATTAAACATATTCCTACCGCTGTGGCTGCCATGACCTTGGGCAAGGACATGACTTTCCGAGACTATGCTCAGGGTGCCTTCCGCATGCGTGGTATCGCCCGAGGTCAACGCATCCACCTCCTGGTTTCCCCCGAGGTTGCAGGTCTCGTAAATCAGACTATCGCTGCATGCCATGGTGGTAAGCATCCTCGAGCAGGTAATGTTTCAGTCGCTGCGGGCTCCTCGCAAATTAGCCACAATGTGACGACTGCTGCCAAGTCGGCCACCGGACTTCTCAACTTGGATTTGCTTGCGACTGACTCAAGTGGGTCTGATGCATCGTCAGGCATCTCGGTGTTCGATCTCGCAGTGAACCCGCCACCCACATCACCCACTGAGGAACCGAAGGGTACTAGCGTGTTTGACATCTTCGCTGCGATCACTGAGGCAAGCCAGGATGCAGTGGTCAAGCCAGCGGCACAATCCGCCTCAGAAGCAGGTCCCGTTGCGCCCCCACCACCGAAACCCATCCCACGAGACGTTATGCTCCTCGGCACGGATGAAGATGTCCTGCAAGATATCGTGGCATGGCTTGTTGTGAACTCGATGAAGTCTGAGAAGGTTCAGTTCAACATGCTGTGTGGCCAGATGTCTCAGAATATCTGGCGCAAGATCGCATTTGATTCGCTTCTGCGCGCACATGATAGTGTCGGTGTGGACGGCCCACAGCAGAATTACCTCCAGTCGTGCATTGATATCTTCCGTGAGCGTATTGACCACGTGGTTGAAGCCGCGGTTCCCGAGAAGGTTCCATGGGTGCAAAAGCTGGAGCGTCAGATGCGAGAGCACAAGCTGTTCATCAACGCCCTTCCAGAAAACTTGGCAGCCATTGAGAAAATCAAGAAGTTGGTCAGCATCCCAGGTGCAGACCCGCTTTTGAAACTGCAGCAACCCAAGCCTTCTGGACCAGTACCAAGTGCCTTTGCAGTCGCGTCAGAAGCCACGCCCTTAACTGCAAGTGCTACTACTGCAGCTAAGGGTGGCTTTGATGACTCCCGAGAGGAGGCTCTTGTGGATGCTGGCGAGGAGCGTGCGTTCAACTCCGAACAGGTGCAAGAGCAGGAACAAGAGCAAGAACAGGAACAAGAGCAAGAGCAAGAGCAAGAGCAGGAACAAGAGCAGGAGCAGGTGCGCGCAGACTACACGAAGCAGAGCTACTCGCGTAAGGATGAACAGCCTGGTCCATGGACCTTTAACACGCTAAGCCAGCCCGTCACACCCGGTAAGACCACACCCCAGAACTTCCAGCCGATGTCCAAGTTTGCGGTGCATAACAAGATCTTCAAAGCACCACAGCCAATCGAATTCCCAGATCACATGTACATTTCAGAGAACTACTTCAAATCTCAATGGTCATTTAACACTTTGCGACGTATTCGCAACGTCATTTGCATCCTTGAGTTCTCTCCCGCAGTGGATGCTATTGCAGAGGCAATGCCTGATTCCGTTGCACAGAAAATGAAAGCGATGTGGACCGCAGATCAAGAGGCTCGCCTTAAGAAGGCATTTGAACTGTTGGATTTGACCGATCGAGGCTCTCTGGATCAGCGTGGCCTGAAGACGCTTCTTCAATGTCTCGATGTGAAGGTCCGCACCAGTGATCTGGCGATGTGGACGCAGAAGTTATCTAATTTCGGTCACATTGATTTAGTTTCCGCTCGCCGACTGATTCAGGATAGGCTCTACATGCAGAATGAGTCACAACGTTTCTACGTCGCTCTATCACTCCAGGAAGCCGAAGCTGTGCGTGGTATCATGCACATGTGTTACCAGAAGCCGGTTATTCCAGGAACCAAGGCCGGAATGGCGCTTCACGCGTTGATCGGCAATACCCTCACGTTCATTACCCTCGACCGAACCCATAACTGGAGGTCTGCGGGAGAATATCAGCTCTCGACTGCGATCCATACGCTTAGGTTCCTGAACTCGGAGCATGACTATACACCAAGAGAAGCTAATCTTGTACTTCGCAGTATTCAGACGAATCCAGTTGAGAAACGTATTCAGTGGTACAATGAGATCCGGGCTTGCCGTCGCCGCGCATTGATTGACATCAAGAGCACACCCGTTTGGACTCTCATGAACATTCCGGATGAGGTTTACATTCTGCTGGAGCGCGCCTATGTGGCGCGTATCCGAGGTCTAATCGACAAGCGAGGCATGCTTCTTCTGGACGCGTTCCGAGCGTTTGACTACAATCGCTCTGGTACATTAACGCCCGAGGCCCTTTACGGTGGTATTACATGGCTGGGACTTGAGTTAACCCCCGAGCACATGAAGACACTGTTTAAGGCTCTTGATACTGATGGGGATGGTCGCCTAAGTTACCGCGAGTTTGTTGCCGCCTTCCGCCGGCCGGGTGAAAAGATCCGCGGTCTTGTCGAGAGCGAGACTGAGGCTGGAGAAGAGTTGGACGACGACGCGGATGAGGAGGGAGAGCAGGGCGAAGCCGATTTCAATCCAGACAATGTGTGGGCCGGTTCCGTTGCATCTTCCAGCGTGGTTCATTTCGGTACTATCAAGCCGCGCTCACTTGACCCATCCAAAGACACAAGCTCTGAGGAAGCTAAATTGAGTCCTGAGCAATTCAAGCACAGGCTCGAGATGGCTGCTGCGAATATCCGAGTTAAGTTCTCTACTTGCACATCATTCAATGAGATCTGGAGTAGCAAGGGTACAGTTTCGCGACACAAGGGTGCTATCTGGGCTCCCAACTTGTCAAGTAACCGCAATGCAAAGGCGTTCTTGTGCCTGGGCCACTATGCTAGCGCTGGGTTTGATAAGCCATCCAAAAGCTTGAAGTGCTCTTACTTGACACTCTCAGATGACACTTCATGGGTTGGTTTCTTCAAGAGCCGTGATCTTGAAATGGTGCTTAAAGCGCTTTGCCCACATCCCATCGGCTATCAGCAAGTATGGATGAATCAGGCGTCAGGTGATCGAGCTAGAAACTTCTATGCATGGCGCCCAATTCCTCCATCGAAGGATTTCGTTGCAATGGGTATGCTGTGCACAACGACTCCAGATGAACCAGCTCTTACTGAGGTCCACTGCATTCCACGTTGCTGGACTATTGAGAGCAAGGAGAAACCCAAGCTCATCTGGAACGATGCAGGATCGGGTGGTCGTCCAGGATCTGTCTGGGTGATGAACTCATTGCAGTTGATGCAAGTCACCGAGGGGCATGAACCACCTCGCGGGTACTTCCCGGATATGTACGCTAAGGAGTTTAAGGCCTCTCATCAGATTCATACCATTGACTTCGCGGGAGATAGCAAGGCAGCCGCCTCTGATGCACTCCAAGCCGTCAGCTTACTCGATCAACTCCTGACTGGCCAGGCTTTGACAACACCATCCGCCGCGGCTGCGACTGTAACTCCGCATGCTCCTGGAGCCCGCCGTCCTCCACCTCCACCACCATCGTTGCCCGGTGGCCAGCCAATTGACGTCTTCAGCGCTGCATTCTCCGCACAATTTGCGAACAGTGAGCACGGCCAGCTCACATTCAAGGGTATCAACGTATTTGACTTGGTGGCAGATGATGCTAAGATCGACCCCTCTGCGAATCGTGTACGTTCACGAGACTATACAGATGAAGAGGTTGCGGAATTCAATACGCAACTCCGCGCAGTTCGTACGCGAAACGTACCTGTACCTCCACCACCACCAACCACACCCAATCCTCGCATTCCACAGCCACCACCGCCAGGTCGCGTTGTGTACACGTCAGACTGGATGCCTGGTGCGTCAGTGAACGTAGCCCCAGTTGGGCCTGACCTGCGCGTTATATCAGCGGCAACGGACGGCACCCCTCTTATCAGTGACCCATTCAGCGCTGTCTCTGCGCAAGCTGCTGCCACAGCTGCCCAGGCGCTGTCCAAGGTCATGACACCTATCGAAGTAAAGGATGCGAGTGGAGCTTACTACATTCCTGAGTCTCAAAACGATACCTTTGAGCATGTATCGAGACCAGCTCAAGAAGTTCCAGTCCGACGGAGCCGTATGGCGCCACTGGGTGGCACGACAACCACCAGCACGAGTTCGACATCCTCCTTCAGCTCAGCAAAGTCTACGTCGGACATCGCAGCCCAGATCGCGCAATTGAAAGCTGAGATTGCAGCATTGCCACCGCTTCCTCAACTCGAGCCCGGTCAGACGCCGACGCCAGAACAGCGTCGTATCATCGCCTTGCACAAGTCACTGCAGACGAAGCTCAAGGTCGCCGAGATGCAGAAGGAAGTAGAAGACGCTGAGCGTGAAGCGGAGCTTGCGACTGAAGCACTCGCTCAAGCTAGTAACACCGGAATGCGTAGACTGCGTGGTCTTGAGGACTCGGACGAGGAAGAGGAGGAGCCAGAAGACGTAACATCTACTCCTGCTCGTGGTAGCACTAGTACTGCCTCACCCACGTCGGTGTTCGGTAACACAACTACTACGAATGCATTCTCGACCCCAGAGTTCAAGTCAACCGCAGTTCCCGAGCCGGCATCCGTTTTCGTTCCTCCCGCACCGAAGCCACCGACTCCAACTTCGACTACGACGAAGCCTACAGCAACCTCAGGACAATCTCCCGCGAAGCTGGTCATTGAGCCTGATCCTGAGCTTGGAGGTCAGGCAATCAAACCGATTGATGACAAGGACTTGTTCGACGAACCCGAGCCAATCTTCCCATCACAACCTAAGCCACCGGTGCCTTCACCGCCGTCGACCATCCCAAGCTCTACGGCTTCATCTCACCCATCTTCCATATTGGATCCCAACGACATCTTTGCTGGAATGGCACCCTCAACAGGAGGGTCTAATGCACCAGTGGTTCCACCGCGACGTGCTCCACCGCCGCCACCACCACCGCCACCACAGCATCAGAAGGCTTCTCAGCCGACATCAATCTTCGATCCATTCTCGACGCCCAAGCCGGCTGCAAGTACACCCAGCGCGCCTTCCACCGTTGGCATTGATCTGTTTGCAAACATGACGACGACAGCGGTCAAGTCGGCACCTCCACCACCGCCACCACCTCAGCCGCAAGCACAAACTCAAACTCCAATTTCTTCATTCGGCGTGGGCTTCGAGCCACTTCCAGGCTTTGGCGCTTCTTCGACACCCGCTGCTCCGAAGCCAGCTGGTCCTACTATCGACTCGATTCAAGCTGAACTGACCCAGATTGCGACGCAGCTCAAGGGTCTTACGGTACAAATGCAGCAACTCCAAGAGCGTGCCCTCAAATTCCCCGCAGAGAAAGCCCAGTTGCGTCAACAGGCTCATGCCTTGGTTGCAAAGCGAAACGAGCTGACACAGCGACAGACCCAGCTCCAGGAACAGCTGAAACAGTTGCAGCAGAGGTCTACGCCTACTCAAGCCACTACGACAGCGGGTGGCTTTGATCTCTTCGCGGGTACAGTGCCTGTTCAGAGTCGGCCTGCGCCACCCCCACCATCTCCTCAACCTGTGACGGCGGCTCCTGGCTTGAACCTTTTTGGCACAGCGCCAATTGTCCCGCCACCATCGCAAGTACAATCACAGCGTGCTCCAGCGGCCTCATCCACCGGTATGGTCTTTGATCCTTTCTCAACTTTCTCACAGCCACAGCAACCACCGGCTCCACAACCGCTGAAGCCGACTTTGCCGCCACCAGCTTTCGACGTGTTTGGTGGGTTTGGCGCGCCTGCCATGAATCAAACACAAGCCTCCAACGACCCGTTCGCTGCTCTGAATAGCTTCAAGCCCAAGGCTGATGACGATGATCCATTTGCAGATCAGATATAAGTCGTCACCACGGTCCGCGTGCGCCAGCGACTATGTGGTGTAGTGTAATACTTCTAATTGGTCTAACTCCTTATTCCTTATCTTCACGGATTCATTTCATGCATAGCGAATTGTTCTCTCGAGTCTTTAGGTATCAATACATGATGTGTACGCTTCGTTGGATTTTATATTCTCATGCTCAATGCCTGAAGTAGTAAATTCATTCCCGTAGAGATCTCAGCAGTCCACATCAGTGGCAGTGCACGCGTTGGCAACACAGGTGAGCAGCCTGGCACTTGTGCTCAGCCGCTCTTTAGCCCGAAGCGGCCATTTCCCGCCTTCCGACGTCGGGGGTGCTAGAATACTCGATGAGAGGAGCGGTTGCAGGATGGAAACCGCGGAAAATGGGGCATATGTGGTAGTGATCTTGGGGATATAACTGTATGGTTCGATGCAGCACATCTGGGCGCGTATTATGGCTGAGGATCTGACCCGACCTGACCACCTAAATGCCTCCAATTTTGACGCAATACCCGTGGGTGGAACATATTAGATCCGAATATTGCGTGCGATGATGGATCAGGAAGTGCGTTAGACTACAACTGGTTGGAAATATGCTGGAAAATCATCTTATATTCTGGGAGCCTTTCTCAGTCTGGTTTCCCGCGCGCCGGGTCACGCGATTCCCAAGATCTCACACTGCCTCGGATTTCCAAATCCTGCGTCTCGAGACAGTGTGCGGTATGGGGAGTGTGTGGGCTGAGATGTCCCGATGGGTGCGGGTTTCGCTCCAGTTCTGCATGCCTAGACTAACTGTTATGCAAACTCTACTCCCATCCCTATAGGACCGACGATACCGCACGGGAAGAGAGCCACAGCAAATCAGCAAATTGAGTGCTGGGGGCTGATTTGGCTGACACGTACACTCGCAAGGCGTTAGGGTTGCAGATCCCTGCAGAGGAGCGATCTGTCCTCTCACTCGGACTGCACTAGGCGAGACTAAGTGACGTGAAGACGCGCGGTAGCACTCGGATCTTGTTTCCCACTTCTTGGTTTTCGACTACGATTAGAAGCTAGTACATACCTAGCATGTCTGACGGACCTAGTCAAACGACTGCGCCAGGCGGCGATGGCTCAGCCTCTGCCGCCGCAGATTCGGCGGTCAAGACAACATTTGTAGCTGCCAGGTATACGGTTGAGGAGGATGACGGTGTCGATCCTAACCAGTCTCTTCAGTCGCTGAATATATCGCAGTTCGATCACTCAACCTTGGAGCAGATCGAAAAGTCGAGCCGAACGCTCCGCGACCCATGTTCAACGCAACAGCAGCTACTCGATGCGATGGGGAGCTTGCGTGATGCGCTCGACTATGTATACACCAACTACTATGCTTTCTTCTTGCTTCACGCATTCCCAGCGGTACTTCATGTGCTGACCAACACACCACCTACTTTCCTAGATGGTCAAACACAGACGACACGTTTGCTTGGCTTGGAAATTCTGCGACGCTTGCCACTTAGCGATCCAGTAACCTTCCAGCATGCCCGTGCACTCGCAAACTGTGCACTCCACATCATGTCTACGGACAACGAAATCAATGCCCTCGAAGCGATGCGACTGTTCCTAGATGTTCAGCGAAATGCGACCCAATACGTTGAGCCCCACTCACTCAAGTTGATTGAGCTCACGAAGGACCTCTACAAGTCGTTCAAGTGGGTTGTAAATGACTCCTTGCGAATGGACTCAGATGCCTTCCCTTATTTGACGCAGGATTTAAAAGCTTTGGGACCATATGTTCCACTGTATGCTCCTCCTGCGAATGGGCACCTGTGGCTGCCATCTCTAGGAACCTGCGGCGAGAGCCCAGTGCAGGTTCCGCTGGCAGCATCGGCTGAAGTGTCTGCTACAGAGGCCGGTGCCTCGCAGCCACATCTCGTTCCAGGAACTCGTTCTCTACGACTCCTCGCTGAACTACCCAACGCGATTCTTGCGACGTTTAAACTATATCCTGAATTACTGCGAGCGCACTTCGCTGATGTTGCGAATCTCTTCGTACAGTCCCTTCTGGCAGAGTTTCCGGTTGTGGTCCCATCCCCGCGGTCAATTCCTAGAGCCCTGCGCGAAGGACTGGCACGCATCGTACGCGCTCACGTCAAGGTCTTGTCTTTCGTGGCAGTCCTAGCTAAGAACTTCGCCGAGCATTTCGAGCCCCACCATGACACCATCGGTCGAGCCATTAGATATCTCCTCAATCTGTGCCCGCCTGAAGCTTCAGCCTCCCGCAAAGAATTACTTGAAGCACTCCAGCACATCCTTGTTGCCCCTATGCGAACAGTGCTCCATGCGCAGTTGACGGAATTGCTTTCCGAAACCGTATTGCTAGGTCCTGGTGCGTCGGCGGCTAACGCGTGCTACCACCTCTCTCGACCTCCAGCCGACGTCCGAGCGGTCGCTTACCAAGTCGTCATTGAACTTGTGAGCTCATGCCGACAGGACCGCAGACTGACCGTTGTTCAACTGGCCCGTGTGGTCCATATTACATCGCGTGCGCTGCATGACACGGGTTTGCCTATTGCAACACATCAGGCGGTCGTCAGAGTGCTGTGTGTACTGGTTGATTACATCTATCAATTGGCAGATAGCCCGCGAGAACATGAGAAGTGCAAGAGTCTCTTGACGCGTATTCTTCAGACGCTAACCGCCAAGTTGGAGACTCTCCAGCATATTATCCCTGCTCTCGTGCAACGAGTGATCGATCGCAGCACCGCATCTGGTGAGGAGTCACAGGTGTTGGCTCAAGCAATTTTGAATACGAGCCCACCCCCCAAGGATGCATTGAGTAAGCTGAAGAAGCCACATCTAACGGCATCAGGATCAAGCGCGGCTGGATCATCATCTGCAATGACCGATGGTCCGACGTCCGAGTCGCCTGCTTCGTCGAGTGAAGTCGAGAGCAGTCAATTGGGATCAGAATCAGAGGGTCAGACCATGGAGGCACCCCCGAAGTTCGAATTCCCGTTGCCTGAGCCGCTGGACAGCCTTCTGGACGACTACGTCCTTGAGGTTCAGAAACTTCTTTATTCGATCATCTTCGATCTGAAGGCTGCTGCGTGGGCACTTACGTACCTAGGTACAGTGGTCCCCTTCCGAGGAGCTGATGGCAGCACAGGTACTCAAGCATTCGATCCTAACACTCCGACCACGGCTAGGGAGGGAAGTGCCGCTCAGGAGGAAGGGGCTCAGGGAACCGTCGATCGCACACAAATCGTTGTAATGGATGAAACACAGAGCGCCGTCTTCGGTCGGATTTGGGACGCGGGCTTGCGCTGCCTGATGCTCTACGCAGCTCCTACTGTACGACAAGGCGTGCGTTTCGGTGCTCAACCAAACGTTACTGGGTCGACTCTTGATGAACGCACAATCATTAATCATTTTGCGACGGTGTTTGGTGTCCTACATCCATTCACACTCCGGGATATTCTTGTGAACAAGATCGAGTCACTGTACAACTTCTTGTTATCGTGCTCAGAGCCAAACTTGTTCGCGATCACGGACCATCTCTTGGCGGCGTCAGAGCAGGTTGCTGGCGTCTATGCTTCCGCGATGCTGTCATATATCTTGACCCACAAGTTACAGGATCTTGCGCGACCCATGACGGCGTCGCGAAGCGCATCTGTGGCATTCCTTCTATTGAAGAGCATTATCAATGCGCTCAACAAGGGCTCGATATCTGAGAACTACGTCAGGCCGTATCTTTTAGATCTCGTCGTTCGCTGCTTGACACATGCTGCTACCTGTCCATTCCCGCTGCTGTACTTGACAATTCTACGTTCAATCTTCCGAGCCGTGGCCACAGGGAGGCTCGAACGTCTCATCAAGGACTTGGTCGGCATCTTGCCCGATTTGCTTCAGACTCTGTTGAGGATCCACGCGACGACAACTACTCCTGGGGCTAAGGAGCTTTGCCTGGAGTTGTGCTTCTCACTTCCGGCTCGTTTCGCCTCTATCGTCCCCTTGCTCCCCTACTCAATGCGCGCGATCCGTGCCGCGTTGGTATGCAAGGAGGAGTCGACCATCCGTGCAGCACTTCGTGTCCTCGAGTTCTGGGTCGACAAGGTCAATCCCGACTACTTGTACTCCCTGTTGCTTGATCACTTGACAGATATTATGCGAGCGCTGTGTTCGCTGCTCCGAACTCACCATGCTGTGTTTGGAGTGACGGCTTTGCAAATTCTCGGCCGGCTGGCTGGCCGTGCCAGACGATTCTTGGCAGAGCCCCTCACTCTAAATTACGTCGCACAGCAAGAAACCGCTTTGCAGGTACGCGCGAGAATTGCTCCACATCATACGGTCACTCTGAACCTGGACTCGCTTCTAGAAGCGGCACGCTCGACTTTGCGGAATGCGCATAGCACGCGGGCGGCGTTCGCGTTGTCGTGGGGTCAGGGTTCACATTCCGTGCTTGCGGAGAATTCCAGGGAACAGAAGCGTCAGAGCTACCGCTTTTTGCGTGCAGCGATTTTGCCATTCGTTGACTTCAGTGCAGACATCTTCCCAGCGTTTGAGGAAGCAATTTATCGCGTGAGGTATATGAGAGGAGCCACGGTGCCTACCGAGTGGCGCGAAAAGTTTGAGGCAGTACAAAAGCAGCTTGACGACGAGAAAGCCCTCCGTGAGAGTGCGAAGACCGGCAAAGGCTCGTCCTCATCCTTGTCCTCAGCGCAGAAGTTGCTTGAGAAGAGGGTCAGGACGCAGATCCAAGCACTGACGAAGCAGAAGGGCGCTAACGCAAAATTAGCAAAGGCTCTCCTCAAACGTCTGCGTTGTAAGAGTGTCAAGGCAAATCCCGAAGTCCCGAGCAAGTCTGAGATGCTGAACAATCCTGAAGTACTTGCTGCGTTGCCTAATGGAGTGCCTCCTGCCGATTTGCCCCCTCTCTCCACACCGGAGGCAAGTCTTCTCGCTACTGGCGGAGAGGCACCATATGTCCACGCTCCATCCATTTTGGGTACTCGGTCACATCGGGCGGTCCTCGAAAAGGCAGCGCTTGATGCACGACTGCGTAATCGACCAGTGAATCGCACGTTTAGGGCGATCTGCGCTTCGTTGATTGCTGCTGCGGCTGATTCTGATCTTGCTCAAGATCCCGAGTGCGAAAGCGTCGCATTTGCGTTTGGTCTCGCACGACACTTTGCCATTGTTTACGCTTCCGATGCCAATCTATGGTTCAACGAATCAAGCGCAGATTCACCCGCTAATCCGAATAGCCCCTACGACAGCGCCAGAGATCCTACGCAGTTCTTTGGAGTCGCGGAGGACGCTGTCTTCGGTCAGACGGATGTGAACGCGGATATGGAACCTTTGCAAGTTTCGCGCGATTGTGAGGACGACGATGCCCTTGATGGTATTGGTGAGCATCGCTCTCAAACGCTGTATACAGACGTAGATGGAACGCGATCCGTGCCAAACGCCTCAACGAAGGCAATTCGCGAGCGGTTGCCTGCATTGTTGTCAACATCGCTTGCGCCATCGCTTTTCCTAGCTGCATGCATGCACGCGTTGGCAAATGATTCGCGCGATATTGCTCAGGCTGCCGAGGTCCTGCTCGCATTCTTCCTGGACACAATTATCGCGCTTCGAGGACCTCAAGCTGCATCACGTAACGCAGCCGTTTGCGAGCTCCTTGCCTATGCATACCGCTATTGTCATAGCTCGCGTGGCACAGAGCGCACCGCCGGTGTTATTGTCGCGACCCTCTTGTGTGATCGACTACCGAGCACCTGGAGTCATCGCCATTTGCATGGCTTGATCTCAGCCTTCCTGAACGCTCTGCATGACACCGCAGCTGATGGTACACCCGTTAACTTATGCAGTGCTCTGGCTGTTCGAGGTCTCGATATTGTTGTTCGAACCGCCATTCGCCTGGCACAGCGTGTCGATGCCCATCACGAACTTGTCAAATACCTCAAGGAGCGCAAGCGCCTCAGGAAAGCAGAGCGTATTGCTCGCGCCATGGTGCGACGAGCATCCGCTCTCGATACGGTTGCCCGTGTCAAGGCCGGTCTGCCTCCGCAGCCCCCGTTGCCGTATGAGATCCCACCTGATGTCTCGCTAAGCGACGCACTCGCAAAGAGCGGCGCTTCAGATCCAAATAAGATGGACGTAGATACCGGAGCCGACAAAGCGGATTCGGGGTCTGCCTCTCCTGCGCTGCTGGGCACCCCAACGCCGTTGTTTGGCAGAGAATCAGAATGGGCCGCGAGTGCTCATACAGCCCTTGCGCTCATCGCCGCGCAGCGAACTCTAATGGATATCCAGACAGCGCGAGAGCAGAACGACGCTCATGCGAAGGTGCTTTTCATTCAGGACTCTACGCAGCGTACCGGACAGGCCACTGACGAAGACGCGATGACTGCGTCTCTTAAGACGGATACCAGTCTGGGTCGAGGTTCTGTGTCGCTTGATCTCGATCACATCAATGCACAGCGCCGAGTTACGTACATTACGGGTGAAAAGACACGGCGCACAGTAACAATTGTAGGTCGAGTACTTGCACAGAATCTCTTCATGCTCTCGGCCAATGTTGTTCGCAACCTCGTCACAGTTATGGCCAACTTGACTGGTTTGTCCGTGGGGGATGTACTCGAGTCTTGCCACCCACGCATCATCAAACCACTGCTTGAGAACTCGCTCGCAGGTATTCCTCCGGCCACTCGAATTGGTTTCGTAGCAGTTGCAACGCATTGCCTGATGACTGAGAAGCCAATTGTCCAAGTTGACGATCTCTGGGCGCTTGTTTCAGATGCAAAGCAAGAGTTGAGTGAGGAAAAGACCCGATGGCATTCATTCTCTACAGGTGGCTCGGGTGGTGCATTGGGTGGTAGTACCGGAGCAGGTTCCGATGGAGAACCCGATCTTCTGACGTCAGCGGATCTACCCCTCCATATCACAGCGGACGCACCGAAGGCTCTTGTCTCCAATAATCTCCGTATTGAGTCAGTTCGAATGCTGGTCGCAGTCTGGCTGTCACCTACAATGCGACAAGCACGTGAACCCGATCCAAATGACGCAGACCGGGCCGAGAAACTTCAGCGTTACCGCTTCCTGGAACAGCAGTCCAATGACATTCTTCAGACCTTGTTCCAGTGCCTGGCGTCGCGTTCGCAGGGCGTGGCGGATACTGCCGCTGAAGGCCTTCGACTTATCGTCACACGAGAGCGTGTTCCACGCGATATCCTCGATCCTTGCTTGCGTCCTCTACTCAATGCACTCGGCGATGTCAACAAGCTAACCGTTCCACTGCTTGAAGCGCTAGGTCGGCTCCTCTCACTCATGAGCTCACACTTTAACGAGAAATTGGGTGAGCTCTTACTTAGCTGGCTCAAGACGCTGGCAGAGAGCGACGCATTCGGATCCAAACCACAACCAATTGCGAAGAGCTTAGATGCAATGACAGACTCTGCCGGCCCCAACTCGACCGCAATATCAGGTTCGCAAATTCCGGATCCGTCAACGAATCCTTCCTCTGCAACGGCTGCTCCGGCAGGTCTCGATCCATCACGCTTTGCCACTGTGCAGGCCTCGGGTGCCTCGGAGCGTCAAATTCGTCTTGTATCGGCAATTTACGCGGTTCTTCCCTTATTGCCACCAGCGCCCAAGCTTGTGGAGCCGATCATCCTAACTACGCTACGCTTGGAGTCGTTGCTTGCTAATCGTCCTACGTTGACTTGCATGGGTTCACCTGCGACGTCACCGTTCCGTCAGCATCTCTTCCGATTCCTTTCAAAGAGTGACGCCACTGCCGAGGCAACCGTTGAGCTCGCATTGAAGTTCTTGCACTTCCCTCGAGTTGCCGGCCTGCTCCAGCATGGCATTCGCTCACCTTACGCGGCTACATTGAGAAGAGCGCTTGTGGCAGGTATCGATCACGTTTCGAGCGACGTGCTGTTCCCACACGCAAGGGTGCACCGCAAGTATGTGGAACAGCGCAGCTTGATTGAGGCCGAATTTGAGCAGCAACGTCAGACGAACGCTGAGGGTGCGGGCAGATCATCAAATGGTGAGCCCGCGGAAGAAACCAACTCGGCAGACGGTACCAACGCGGCCGAGGCGGCCAAGATCGATAGCAAAGCTAGCGACGAAGCCAAACGGAAAGAGAAGGAAGAGTACGTGTCAAAACGACTCAGCATGAAGTGGCTAACCGAGTTGACTACCCACTATGAGTTGTATATGCTCCAAATTCTTACCCTGCTTGACACAGTCACGAGCATCGAGCCTGCATGGTTGAACTCGGTTGCCCGTCCATCACAGCCCGGTTCACAGCCCATCCCAATCCAGCAACTACAAATACCAATCACGGGCGGTGCAGGATACGATGCCGCTTCGTGTGCCCCACCGGCATTTGACGCATCGCAGCTGTCCTACCCCAACCTCATTGCTGAGGAGGGTGCGTATTGGAGGAAGAGAGGAGAGTATCTCGGTCTGAGGGCCCACACTGCTTCGCGTGCCTCAAGTCAGAGCTCTAATCGCCGACGAATCGCTTCTCCAACCGACGAGGAGTTGTACCTCGCGGAAGAGCGACTCGAACTAGCGCTTCGAGCAGCTGAGGATGCACAACATCCCTCCCGATCACCGCAGCTGCTCATTGACGCCGCATCTACATATTTGTCTGTCCCATTCTTGCCCACTCCACCTGCGCTGCCACCGACTCCAGGTACTGTTCGACCGCTGGTAACAGCGGGTGGTCCAACCAGCGTGTATGTTGCTGCTCTTGCGCTGCGACATACTGGTTCGCGACACCTACCACAAACGACACCGGCTGTACTCGGTTTACCCCCGGTGCGCCGCCGTGCGCTTGCAGCGCAGGCTCTTGGGTTGTCAGCACCTCCGAGGTCCGAGGCCGCGGCCCAGCGCTTGCGAGATCTGCGTAACATGTCGCGATTGTGTCCTGGTGGCCCCGGCCTAGTTGCACGAGCGCGCGATGCGGGTGGTCTTCCTTTGTGCCTTGGTAATGCAGTTGAACCCGTTGCTATCCCACGCTCTGCCAACTCGGCTCCCGATGACGTGGCACGTGATGCACCATCCGCAGTTTGGCACGGTCGAGCAGTTGCCGGTGGCGGATGGGAGGATGACCTCTACGATGAGACTGCGTACGACCTAGGTGGGCACTTCGACGTAACTCATCTCGAACAGTTGGATCCAGAAGGTCTTGCAGCGTCTCAGGCGGCGTACTACGGTGTTCCAGTGAATGCGCTTACACCGGCGGTTACCCCATCAGCAACCGTTGTGCAGCTATGTCGTATGCTCGAGTCTAATGAACGCAGCAATAGACTCGTCCGCGAGGAGGACTTGCCTGTCCCCATGATGATGGAGACCCAGCTGCTGATCAACTGCTTGACACGCGCAGTGGTTCAATGTCCAGATGTGCCAGGTATCCTATGGCGACTTCTGAACGCATATGCATTCAGGTCTATTTACGACGTCCAGCTACTTGGACGTTTCATTGAAGTGCACTTACGTACCCTGACCCATGCACAACGCAAACAGACTCTGGATGAATTCTTTAAGCTAGCTGCGGAACCAGGTGTGCCCCAATGGCACAAGACACTCGGCCTTCGACTAGTTGTCAACCCCATTCTTGAGTTGCTTGCTGAGTCCCGCATTGCGTATGGCAACACACTTTCTTCTTCGCCTTCCCTGCCCCCGATCTTCTCACGTTTCCATACGGCACCTGCTACCTATGTGGTTGAACCGAATCACTCGCATGACATGTTCGACTCACTGTACGTGCCTCCGATCTTCAGACCGCTGCAGGATCGAGCGATTCGTCGAATGCATCAGCATATTGCAACCAGAGGGCAGCGACTTGATGACAGGACGAACATTTATGCTTCCACAGCACCAATTGTTGCGCAGCGTGAAGAGCCGCCTCTTACATTCGTCACGACGCCAACCCCCTCGACCATGCCCAAAGATCCCCGAGTCGTTGATATCTCGGCCCCTGATGTGGCGGGACAGTCATATCTCGATGAGGCTCATCTCCTCGCCTCAGGTGCATACGATGAAGATGATGAAGACCCGCTTGTCCTACCCACCACGGTGTATTGCAAATGCGACTGGTGCTTGCGGAAGCGTGAACGCCGACGAGCCCGTCTTCTTGCGACACAAATTAAACCAACCGAACTTCCCATGCCTGGACATGTGCGTAAGAGCCTTCGTCGCGATTCTCCTGCGCCTTCCGATGATAGTGCTGATAGTGCACCAATCAGCGATACGGTTGACAGTGCTTCCGCAAAGTCTGGAAAATCGACCCCAGCTTTGGATGATGTGTTTGCTGTCCGACGGGACAAGCTTGGCAGCCGAACCGTTTACCTGCAAGAAAAGCATGCGCGTCGTCGTGCTCGTGAGTATGCTGACTTCATGGCTTTTGAGAAGAGTCCGGGTGAAGTTCTTGCAGGTCGCGTCCTCTTGCCATCTGTCCAAGATGTTCTTCAGACCGAGCTGCGCGCATTACAGGAGAACTCGAAGGTGTACGGTTACTACGACCCGTCGAATATTAATGCAGAGGCCAAAGAGTGGATTGAAGGTCATGTCACCAAGCGCTATTCCGCAACCTCGCCGTTTACGGCTGAGTTGTGCGACTTGAGCGACAGCGATCACGAGGATTCTTGGGACGAAGAGGATATTTCTCTTTCACCTGCGTCAAATGACGGGGCCCCATCAAGGCGTGTCACTTACGCTGGTATCCCAGCCAAGCCACCAGTCACAAAGAACCCGTCTGGTATTCCCTTTGCCTCTGAGGAGCTCGTTCTAGGTTCGAGCTACAGTACCGCGAACCCACCTTGGCCCACGAATGTAACGTCTACCATGATGAATATCGGTTTTGCTCATACGCTGGTTCCTTGTCGCCCAATGAGTCCCGAAGCCATTCATGAGGCGTTGGGTTCCAATGTTGCCGAGGCGCTTGGAGCTTTTGTTAGCCAAGCCCCAACTAACTATGGAGTCACCCTTGAGTTCGGAGATCAATCTGTGACGGGGGCTTACGGACCCCTCCAGCAGGCCTCGGATTGGCTAGTTGAGTTGCTTCGTGCCATCACTTTCCTAGCAGAGGCTCTTGACTCCAATCTTCCACCTTCATTACGACAAGAATTTATTCGTTTGGGCTGGCGCTTGCTTAAGCACCCATCCGAGGCTGTCCGTTATACGGCGTACGCCAGTGTGGCTCGCATCATCGACTTGTATGAAGCACCTCCTCAGATTGCGCTTCACCTGTACGTCGCGCTGGTTCGGGTTGGCTCTATCCCTGGACTAGGCTCAGCGGGTAGCGCAAGTCCCGCCAACACTAGCACCGCTAACCTCGGAGCGAACCCAGCACCGTCTCGCGCTTTGGCACTGCGCGCGTTGCAATACCTTGTCCCAGTTATGGCAGCTCGCTCTGAGCCTGTGCCTGGCAAGTACCCTGTGTGGATCAAGTGGACGCGGAAGATCATGGTTGAAGACCAGCTTCAGAATGATTCGCTCATTTACATCTGGCAAATCATCGTCATGAATCCCAAGCAGTTCTACCATTCCCGTCATCATCTATTGATGAATATCGTGCCACTGCTCTCCCGAATTGGACTTGCTCCACCTCGTCCGATGGCCGCAAAGAAGCTAGCTTTTGATGTTGCGCGCTTGATTCTGGCGTGGGATCGCTATGCTATTCTCGAGCGAGACTACGTGGCCGCCCATCCTAATGCAAAGCTCCTCGCCTTGCCTGCTGAATGCCATGTAAGCTTCCCAACTCCGAGTGGCCCAGTCAGTGCAGTCGCACGCGGTCTAATGAAGAACCCTGTTGCACGTCAAGTCTTGAGGCGGGCCATGGATGGGCCAAGTGGTTTCGCGTCGTCTAGTGTTGCTTTAGCGGTAGCTCACAATTTGCGCAAGTACTACACCTCGAAGTCTGCTGCAGAAGCAGAGACTCAGGAAGTCGACCCCCTTTCGTTCATCTCTCCTGATGCGTCCTATGGGGTTCAACTGGCTCAAGCAATGCATCGAGCAACACCGCACCCATCCGCACTCAAACCACTGGGAGCGGAACAGGTAGCGGTAGCCAACGAAATCGTAGACCGCACCGTCGGTTTCTTTGTTCGACTCGCGCTCCTGCTCTGCAGTACTCCAACATCGCGACAGCTAGCAAAACGAACCATGGTCACTCTTAAGAGCGCCCTACGCGCATGGCCGAATGCACGCGTCTCATACGATCACATCACACTTCTTATGCAAAGCGCGCCAGACAAGGGCGCAGTCACTGCGTACGCGCTGGATGTGATCAATATCACCCTTGAAACGATGCACACTGAGTGGATCTGTGCCAATGCGCAAAATATTATGTCGTTGATCGAGCAATCAGTTCAGCACACACACGAGCGAATTCGTCACAGCCTTCTCCTCCTGGCGCATCGATTCGTTTCGCTGTTCCCTCCTCATGACGAAAACCCACCTGTGCCACCTTTGGTTGCGACCACGGTGCCAATGACTCAGCAGCAGATCCAAGCGCACTTGGCACAGCCGAATGCGTCACCGCTGCCACCTAATCCTATGATTACGCGCGAAATGCGTGGCCGTGCCCTCATGTCGCCTACCCTACCACCTGAAATCGTACGGTTCTACGAGAAGCTCCTTGATATGATTCAGAAGGGCATCACGGTCACAGATATGCAGCAGCTTGGAACGACAGTCACGTTTGTTTTCATTGCAGATGTCCTTTCCCAGCGTTCCACACCACTACTGGACTCGGATGCAATTGCAGACGCACTTCTTAATTGCCTCGCAGTTCTTACGCGTAGTCACTTGATTCTTGTTGCGCACAGTACGCTGCAGCCATTCGACCCCAATGGAAAGCCACCGCCGCCAACAGCAGCGGATCGCCTGGCAGCTGAATGGCTCGTGGACGCGCTTCCTCGCGTTCTACTAATGCTTTCACGACGCAGAGTACCACTGAACTTCGATCAGCGTCGAATCTATCTTAGTGCCGTGACTACTTTGATCGAGAAGTCAGACTCTCCAGTTATCACGACTCACATCCTCACAATGGTTGCTGAGTGGTTCAAGCACGTCTACCCATTGCCCCCCTCCGTGGACATCTTCGGGCAGGTCCACCCTGTGACTTCACTTGCCCTCTTCAACCCGAGGCTTTCTCCTGCAATTCCACTCTACACTCAGAATCCATGGCTTGGAGCGACGTCATCTTTGCCTGGAGGGCATCCATTCCCGATGGGCTCTGGTCCTGGGGGTATGGGTGCTAGTATGGCTCCCCCTACGAGTGTTTCAAGTCCTGCGACTGCGATCTTGTGGAACTCAATCAACGTTTCGGCTCTCGCGCTGTCTGTGCTGGCACCACTTGAGCCCGGGTCGTGCAATTATTCACCATTGCTGCTAACTCCAGGCTCCCCTACGAATGCCGTATCGATTCCTGCTGACGCCCTCCCCTCAGGTGCAGTGGGACTAGCCCCAGCTCCGCTTCCTCTCCTTCCACGCGGTCAGAATGCTCTTACCCCAGAAGCATGCTTCAGTGTCCTGCGCATTCCACAGAAAGAGCCAAGGGAGCAGACCAACTTGCTGCTCAAAATGTGGACTCGCTTCCGAGATCCGCAAGACGAGGCACAGGTGTTGCTTATGCTGTCAATTGTATATCGTATTCTGCTCTACTCCGATCTCGCAGCAGAGTACCACCTCACACGGGCTGCTAACATTGCGAAGGCCAACGCCGCGCAGGCCGCAGCGCAGGCCTCATCTGCCGCTGCTGTGGCCGCCGCCGGCGACTCTGCATCGAGTACTACAGTGTCAGCTTCCTCTGACTTGTCGGCTTTGAATGTAGATCCAGACCGATTTGGCTCAAGCCACGTGGCACGTCAGCTTGCAGCTGCCGCAAGGCCGTCCTGGTTGTCTAGGCTGGTACGTCCTTTCGCCCTTGGTATGGTTCATCGCTCACCTACGATTCGCGAGAACTTCACAGCGCTCTTACACAAGCACGTCAATGCCAACGTGTTCGATAGGCTCCAGTACATTTTTGCGCTTCATGAGTGGGATTATCACGGTGACACGCAGTGGCTCGCTCAAGCAACGGATTTACTTCTAACGATAATTGATGGCCGAACCAAGATTAAGCTAGCCGGCAATCCTTCGACAGTAATGGCTGTCCGTGATCCCACACATGGCCGCCGAACGATGAAGAGTCGTCAGCTTGAGGCCTTGCTGCGATGCACCAAGCCGCCGTCGGCAAGGCGCCTACAGGCTGGTCAGCATGAGTTGGCCGACGATACCATGGATGAAGACTCAGAAATCGAAGACGAGATCTATGCAAGTGTCTCAGAGAGAGACCGTGAAAGTGCATCTCGTCACATGGTCTTAGCACGTCCTCAGGAACAGTTTGCGATGGATGACCTCGACCGCGCAACGCTCTCTGCAGCTCGTATTATCACCTCCACACGCTACACGGCAAAGACGCTGCGCTTGACCTCTGACTCGGTCGCCTATGCATTACGTGGCTATCCTGCGAGTCCTCAGCATCCACTGCAGAAACCCTTTGTTGATGAACCGTCTTTAGACGATCTCGAGCCAGGCCTGATGCCTCCCGCGCCTGAGTATCCCGAGTTTGCTAAGCGCGTCTACGTGCGCACGCGTTATAACCCTAACTCACGCGCCGCACGAAGTCCAATTGAGAAAATTTTGCTTCGCCACACTCGTTTCCTGCGCGCTGTATCTAGACTTTCGCATGCTGACCACCTGATTGCTGCGATGCGCGGAATGTTGGGGGAGGATCCACGCTTGGCATGCTCATTGTGGCCTCGTATCTTCCCAACATACTGGGCGCTCTTGGATGAGCATGATCGTGCTACACTCACACGCGCGCTCAATCACTTTATGGCACGCGAATGGCTGCAGTACACGCAATTTGAGCGGCCTAACATGCTTGCTGCAATGGTCGAAGGTATTGCGCAGTGTCCTGAGTCTATTGCGCCCTCGCTTCAACCAGGTCTCCTACGATTCCTCGCCCACAATCATCATGCTTGGCATGCTGCGATCACCCTCTTGTTGCGCGCAGCAGAGAAACCCTCCATTGCTGCCACAACTCCAGCAGCTGCTGCACTGTCCACTGCGCCCGGCAACCCTGCGGAGGCTGCGCTGTCACCTATCGCGGCCGCCGATGTGTTGCTCGATCTATTGAACACACTGAATGAACGCGATCTGTGGGCTGGTTATTGGAAGGCCCGCGCAGTTTCTCAGCTTACCCGACTCGGTGTGTCCTATATGCAACACGGTTCATACGTGTACGCTCAAGAGTTTTTCTTTTTGGCAGTCCAGCGCCAGAACATGTACGTTCAGCAACAACTCCAACACCAGCAAGCGACAGCCAACGCGGCAGCACATGCCCAAGCCGCGGCAGCAGGTGGACCAAACGCACCTCATGTCCCACCACCGCAGGTGCCCGCGCCACCGGCGTACATGACAGTCATTCCCCGCGCAGAAACCAAGATGTGGGAGGAGCAGTGGATCAAGACGCTCCAGCATCTGAACCAATGGGAGGTCCTAGCTGAGTATGCGTCAGCGTCATCGTTACCAGAACTTCAGCTTGAATGTGCCTGGAGACTTTCTGACTGGGCTCAAATGGAGGACTTGTTCGCCCGCTATGACCTCAACGAGTCGCCGAAGTGCCAGCTCTACCACGTGTTCATGATGCTGCACAATAACCATTACGACCCCGGAGCTGAGAAGACCTTCCAACTTTATCAGAACTTTGCTGTCCAGGAATGGCAACTGTTACCGAACTTCGTTAGTGAGGCTCATCTCAACCTCTTGCATCGGTTCCACAGAGTGGTTGAAGTCCAAGAATCCATTCATCTCCTGCAGCAGATCTCGGGTCTCCGCCCAATTTTGGGTGCTCATGCCGATGAGGCCATGGTTGCCCCAGCCATTTCTAATCTGTCGCTCCCATCGCGCCAGCATATGAACACCTGGCGCACACGCCTGCCAAACCCATGGGACGACCTCAACTACTGGTCAGATATTATGACGTGGCGCTCGCTCGTGTACCTGTTCATCCAGGAAGCATCCTTCCCACTTGAACATAGTCAGAACTTGGCGATCGAAGCAGGCCGCACGCCCTACCAGCTCATTGAGGGTGCCCCCACAGCGCGTCTCCATGATGGACCTTGGACAACCCTTAAGCTGGCATCTGTCGCGCGCAAACAGCGCCTTCCAGTTGCAGTCCATCCCTTGCTTGCTCGCCTAGCTCCTTACAGCCACCCATCAACTCCCCGCAGCTTGCTTGCAAACCTTCCATCAGTTGCGACACTGCTGCTTGAGACGAATGACGCCTTTTTGAGAATCCGTGAGACCGCTCGAGCTTGCATGGAGTCCAAGACAACCCTGCCGGGCTCGTTGCAACTGTTATCATCGATCGATATTTCAAGTTTCCCCGATGCACAGCGATCCGAACTCTTCAGACTCAAGTCTGATGCTTTGCAGTTGCATGCCTTCATCGATGATGCCCACCAAGCGTTGGCAGCTGCCACAGCCATTGCTGTTGCAGGAATGCCTTTTATGCAGAACGTGAACAGCCAGACGCCCATCGCAAGCGCTGCAGCTGCTGCATGGTACTCTTGGGGCCGCCTTTGCGACCGCATTTACATTCTCCACACGGATTACGATCACCGTTGGGCAGAGTACGCGGTAGTATGCTACTTGCAAGCAATCGTCTATGGTGGCGGCCCACGCTATACCAGCGTGGCTGTTTCATCCTTGTCGGATCCGGTCAACCAGGTTCCTGTGATTGTCCCGCGAATTTTGTGGCTTGTTCACCTTGACAGCATCGCGAAAGCCAAGGATCAGCTCAAGGCCGTTTACAACGATGCCTATAAGACTGTGAACAAGCAAGTTAGTCAGGCGCAGTCGGATCAGCAAGGCGATGCCATGACCGCTGGTGGTGTCAATGACTCCACTGCTTCAGCTGCAGGCAATGCCGCACCTGCAGAGGTGGCGCGTCATATGGCTATTCGCGCATCTGACCAGATCTTCTCCAACCCATCAACGCTTCCTTTGGTCCTTCAGGCGCTGCAGACAACCTGGGAGTTGTGCCCAGAATCGACTTGGGTGCCTTGGATTCCATATCTTACCGCATCCCTGCCACGTCTCGAGGGTGCGGTCTTCAAGGATATTCTTATCCGCATTGTTGACGCATATCCTCAGGCCCTTTATTACACGTTGCGTAGCCACTTCATTGAACGTCGTGAGCTTGCCTCTCATCAACCTGTAATCGACCTGCGCCGCAAGGCACACGGTGAGAATGCAGAGTCCCTCACCTGGTCAAGCCAGTACGCTAACGACATCATGGCAGCTTTCCGACGGCTTAGTCTGTTCAATGAAATTGAGCGCCTTTCCGACGAGATTGCACGTCGGCTTCGCAATGATCCTTACGAAGATCTGCTTCTGCCGATTTGCACGTTGCTTCACAAGTGCTACAAGCCTGCCATTACAAAGGGTGATCGAGTACCCTTCTCGGTTGCTGCAGCATTGGAACGAACGCTTGCGCGCTTCTTCGATCCAAGTCTGCTCTATGCACAGCCCGTGAATCCCAAAAGGGTCACGTTCGCTACGAAGTTTAAGGCTGCATTTGAGCGCGATTTCCTCCAACCGTCCTTTGCGCCATTGCTTCGTAACGAACAGCATGAGTACTTCCAGCGATTGCTTAAACAGCAACTGCAACAGCACCAAGCCGTCCACGGACCCAATTCGCAGCCCCCGCTGGATCCTAAGCTGCAGGCCGCTCTCCCGACCGCAGGTCTGCCGCCTGCCCCACCCCCGCTTATTCAATACCATCGTGCGGTCAAGGCTTACGAGGATCGTGTGCAATCTTTGCCACCACATTTGCAACACACGGTGCCACTCCCACCAAGCCTGGTGCAGTTTGCAGCTAATTGGTCTCCTCACGCAAGCAACCACACCATGGCCAGGACCTTGACAGAACTTATTGACAGGCTCCGAGCATGGCGTGATCATCTGCTGTGGAGAATTCTCTGTCGCGAGCATGATCTATCAGTCCTTGTGAACCCATCTAGCTCCACTACACCTGAGGGCGCTGCGCCTCAGTCCGACGAGGTCATGGATCACCTTACGGCATCACTGGGTGAGCATTCGCTTGGAGGTCTTTCGCCAGCAGAGAAAGCCAAGCTGCTTGCCCGTGCTGCGCGCCAGAAGAAGAGGCTTCGTGAAAGCGCGGCACGAAACAAGATCAGCGGCCTGAACATGACGAAGCCCGACGTCGAATCACCAGAGGACGACTTGCTTGACGAGACCTCAAATGGAGCGGAGATGTCCTTCGCCGATGAGTATCTCGAGCTCCCCAAGGGACTGCGATCGAGGAGAACCCGCATGCACAATATCATGGATCAGATTGATCGCGAAGTCTTATCGCGCAACAAGGAAAGGGTGCAACGGCAGAATCAGACATGGGTTGCAGGAGAAAACGAAGCCGAGGTCGACAGTTTCTTCCCACAAACCCAGTACCTCGAGCGTTGCGCACCATACTTGTGGCGTTACCGCTCCACCGTTGTGGAGGTGCCCGGTCAGTACCAGACACAAGATCTCCCAGGCCAGAGTGGACCCGCTGTCCGATCGCATGTCATCGCAATGTCAATCGACCCCTGCGTTCACATTTCTGTTTCTGAAATGAGCGGTGTGGTCATGCGTCACATCACTTTCAATGGCTCCGATGGTCGCCCCTATAGCTTCGCGTTCACTCTGAGCACGACAAATGTTGTCCGCACGGACGAACGTATGACGCAAGTCATCGTGTTGCTGAATCGAATCATCGGTGGCTCCCTTGGAGGCAACATGCCGAACTACGCTGGTTCAGATATCACTCCAGTCTTTGCATCACCTCTTTCTTCGACTGGCCTTGGAGAGAAGGGCTATAGCCAGCTCCCCACTGGTGGTGCCACAGAAGGATGCAGCACTGCAACGGCGCGCAATAAGGAGGCTCGCCGGCGTAATCTTGCTTATCACGTTCCAGTTTCGGTTCCGCTCACACATCGGGCACATCTCACGCGTAGCCACTCTTCGATTCGTCCGTTCGACCAGATCTACTCCATTTGGTGCCGAAGCGTCGGACCCGAGTATAACTCACCTGGTACGGAGCCTTTGTCATGCCCATCGTCAGCAGCCACATCCACACCATTTCCAAATTCGCCTGCATCAATCCTGCTGAACGCGGGTCGATCACCAAATCCCGAGGCACCACATGGTCGATCCCGTGATATCGATCTGCCACTGCTCTTGTATCGTTCAATGATGCGTCGTGCGTTGGGTACCCGCGATACACGCGACCGCGTTTCGGACGAAGAAGAGCAGAAGGCCCAGCTTGTCTGGCATGACTACGTTTGCAAGCACATCCTGCCAGAGACGATCTTCAGCCGTTTCTTCCATAAGACAATCCCTGCATTGGACCAACTTTGGTCCTTCAGGAAGGAATTTGCAACTCAGATTGCACTTACGGGCTATTTGGGCTACCTGTTGAAGATCAACGAGCGTGCCCCCCAAAAGATTGGTGTATTTGCACACTCAGGCAAGATCTTCTGCCGTGACTTCACGCCTTCCTACAACGAGATGTACCTCTTGGACCACCTCCCCACCCGTACTACCACACTCGCCATTGAGCGTGACTTGGTCAAGGCAGCCATTGAAACAGCTCGCACTCAAGGCACGCCTGTTGACCCAAGCCTGCTTGCTGCACAGCCCCTGGAACGTGAGCGAGTCGACTTCCGTCTAACAAGGAATGTAACGGCATTCCTTGGCCCATTTATGGTAGATGGTGTTGTCGCGGCTGCGGTCACTGCCGCGACGGGCTGTCTAAACAGTCAAGCCGATGCTATTCGCAATCAGCTTTCATTATTCCTCCGCGATGACTTGCTACAGGCTGCACAACTTTATCAGAAACCGTACAAACCAGCTGAGTCGCTCGCTCCTCACGTCATGTGGGCATATCCGCAGATGAGCGATGTCGCACAACGACGTGTCGAGTATGAACTCCTCGATCGAGTTAACGAAAACGCAGACGCCGTGCTTAAGCGCATCCAAGCCTTGTTGCCAACTTCCAATGATGCACGACGCCCGCTAGATCACAATGTGGACAGCCTGTTGGCGCTCCAAATGGATAAAACCAACATTGCAATGATGCCACCAACATGGTTCCCTGCATTGTAAAAGGCATAATCATCATTCCGACTGGGGCACAACCTCTCGAACCTAGTCTCATAGAATAAACAACTTACAAGTTATCATTATGTGTATGAATTCGAAAAGTCAAAAGAAGAGCGTGTCGATGGACAGATCATAGGAAATAATGTCGTCCAGTATAATGCGAATTAATAGACTGATCTAAGAAGCCAAAGGGCTGGTTGCGCTTGCTGGGAAAGATCACGATCGTCCGTGAGGCGGGTCTAGCTTTACTTCCAGGATCTTGCAGTCAATGCGAGACGAGTTGCTGCACATGGCTCAAGAAATTGGGGTTGGGCTCAAGATCCACACAACCGGGTTGGATGGGTGAATGGCTGGGAACAGCGAGGCGTTAGGGTACCATATGATATGACGAAAAAAAAGGGGCGATGTAAGGTTTTCACCACTTTAGTTTGACTGCTGAGAGTGCGGAAGGTTAGTATATCGTTGCGTGGAGATGCAGGATAAAACTTGGCAACCAGTAGTTTGTAAGTAACAGGAGCTATGGGTAATGAATTAGATAGTGGCCAACAAAAGCACGTAAAGCAAATACAAATGGGTGGAGACAAACACCTGCTCTCCAGGGGGACACACGTGGATGCCACTTTGGTGGTGTGTTACGAACCGGAGCGCCCAGTTCAGCCCGGCTCAGGAGCGGCGAGATGAAAACAATGATCGAGATGTACCTATCTATCAAGCGATGGGTACACCAGTGGAGAACAAAAGTAACGTCAGAAATGGGAAGGTTAGACAAGCTAATATTGTGTTAACGCAAGGCACAGACGTGTGCACGGGAGTCTGACGTAAGACGGCTCGTGAGCTTCCGAACCAGCAGCCAGGGCTACCATTATAGCGCCTGGGCAACCGCGCTGGCTGTTACTCGGGTACCAGTACAATACAGCCCATTTATGCTAATTAACGTGCCTTGGACTTCGAGCAGTTGGCTGCAGCATCAGCCTTCTGGTTAGTCTTGATGAAGGAGGGCTGAACCTTGGCAACCATTTTGGGCGCAGGCAAGTGATCAGGATGCGATGGTGGGAGACCCAGCTTGTGGAGGTACGACACACTTGACCACCAAGCGGATGCAAGATTGGGGTAGTTGACGTAGGGGATGCCGAACTCCTTGCAAGTATCGCGAACGATGCCAGCGATGGCTGGGTAGCAGTAGTGCGAAATGGATGGGAACAGGTGGTGCTCAATCTGGTGATTCAGACCACCAGAGAAGAAGTTCCAAAAGTGGCTACCAGAAGCCCAGTTCGCACTACCGACGACCTGCTGAACAGCCCAGTGGAGACGAGCATCAGGGATGAGCTCCTCCTGAATGTGGTTCACCAAGAAGATGTTCTCGAGGTAGTGAGCAGCGACAGCCATCATGATGCATGCCGAGATGAGACCAAAGGTGAAGGAACCGTAGTAGGTAGGAAGAGCGATGTGTAGAGCGAACCAGATGACCTTGAAGGCAATGGTCTGAACCTTGTCCGTGAAGCTGATCGCCATGCGCTGAGAGCCGACAGTGCCCTTGAAGAGGAAGTAAAGATCGGAGAGGTACCACTTGAGAGTACCGATAGTAATCGCCAGGATAGTTACAGGCGCCTGAATGCGATGAATGGGCTTCCATTGAATGCCGGGGTGGAAGCGCAGGTGGGGTTCACCAATCGAGCAGTCGTTGTCGGTCCAGAGTTGGTTAGGAGTCAGGTGGTGTGCCACAGCGTGCTCATACGACCAGATGCGGGAGGAGCCACCGATTAAGTCCATGATCGCTTCGACGACGCGGTTGACGGCGGGGTTCGAGCTGATACCACGGTGGTTGCCCATATGCATGATGAAGCCAAGTCGGCCGGTCAAGAGACCAGCGACAGCAGCCCACCAGTAGGACTGCTTCACGGCCACGAGCCAGGTGGCATAGAAGTAAAGAAGAACGGTAATAACAACCTCACCGAGTGCAATGGACTCGAAGAAGTGACGACCCCAACCAATCTTGTTTAAGTGCTTCTCAACGCGAGCACGAACGGTCTGGAAGAACTTGTCGTCAGGACGGGTGTTTGCCACGACGAGTCCATCGGGTAGGGTCATACCAACGAGATTGTCAGAAGTACGGAGTGCCTCAATGCGCTCCGAAGGCACAGCCAGTTCACCCATGTAGCACGGAGCGAGCCACTTGAGCGCCTGTACAGTGCCAGCCGCAGAGTGATAGCTTTCAATCAAATCGGTGCCATCGCGTCCAGCGCAGAGACGAATGACGTCACCACCGGGGTGCTTTTTAATGATACCAGAGATGTCATAGACCTTATTGTAAACCACAGTCCACGATTCGGGGTGGTCCACACCGTTGCGGTGCTTCACATCCTCAATAGTATAGTAAGTCACCTCCGACTTGTTACCTGCGCATGTCACCTCCTTGCTGGTGGAGATCATGGGGGACTGGAGGGGGGCGGATTTCCGGTGCAGGGTGAGGATGTAAGTCGTTTTGGAGGGGAATCACCACACCAAACCTCTGAATACCACGCGCAAAAGCAGAGAATATGCCCTGAGAAACCGATTCGAATGGCTTGCCTTCGACCAAAACACAGTTTTCATCCCGCACACGAGCCGACAGCAAGGCGATCTACGGGCCATTCAACGCGGACGGCGTCGCGCCAGGGAATGATCAAACTCGGCGCTGTCAGCACTCCACCCACGCCGCGAAATCCACGCCCAAACTTTCACTCTTTTCACTGCTTTCAAGCACATGATTTTTCGAATCGTGGCGTTTCCGGGCCAGGACGGACAGGAGGTCGAGGTGCTCTGAATGCGCGGCGGATTCCACGCGTGCTCTGGGGCGATCCGCACAGTCGACTCTTGGGCGTGTCGAGCACTTACACTCGGCAGCACTGCAGCGTCCTCCTCCAGAATTATCTCGCGTAATCGCTGGCCACATACCGCGCAAAAGACGAATTTATCGCACTCGTGCCCTCTACGTCATCACTCAAGGTCAGACTGCGGATGAGAGGGGGACTTTGCGGGGACGAAAAAATTCGGGACAACCCAGCCGGGCACTGGAGTCGTTCCGACGGTGAGGCTGATTTGGTGATCGTTCCGAGGCTATTGCTTTATCTGCTTGGGGTATTATATTCCGCAGTAGGATTACTGTTTGAGGCCGCAGATTCGAGTGCTGTACAGACTGAGTTACCCACCGAACCCCTCACACACATACTGCTCACAAAAGGTTTGCGGGAGAGCTTTGTGTGCTGACGAGTAAAATGAGCATTCTATAAGCCTAATAATTCAACCACCGCATATGCCTGCAAGCCGTCGTGGACGTCTGGCACCAATAAGTCCACGCTCCCAAGATGAGGGTGATAACGGTCGTCCCCAACCGAGCTTTCGATAAAAGCCTCTTGCTTGTCGGTTGTCACGAATTTTTCCGCGTGCGTAGGTGCTGGAATGGAATTTGTGCACTGATTTGTCGGCGATGCAAACCTCAAGGTGGCGCTCAGTGCTGTGGGTAGAACCCCTGCCAGACAGTATTAGAACTTGATGCAACCCCAAATCGTTTGTCTCAGGGGACGTTGAATCCGGGATCCTAGCCAAAACCGCGATTCTCTGCTCCAAGAGTGAAAGTTAACGTCCGGAAGTGTCTTTTCGGCTGTGGTTCTATGCGGGGACGGGAGGCTACTCGCCATTTGCCCAGTTGCATTGATTCTATAACACCGATGTCAACGTTATGCCCCGCATTGCCTCTCCCGTTGCTACACTGATCTAGCCCAACTCGACGCCTACCTCATCAGTCCAAGACGAGTGGGACTGGGCGTCGCCTCATTTCACCCCTCGTTTCGATACCCTGCGGCACAGCGAGCAAGATCTGCACCCGGTGTATACCATTAAGCGCAGAGATCATCCTTCCGGGTCGCGATCCTTCGCGTTTTCCGACGCTAGGACCTGATTTCGAGCACCATTGAGGTCCGAGGTTGTGCTGTGAGACCGGTTAACACGGACGCACGCTACGAAGGCAGGCCCTCTGGGTCGCTCCTTTGTTGCGGAAGTAGACACGCGTGTTCGGGGTCTTATCAAGCGGTCTGCGCCCTAGCAGAAGAGGTTTACATACGTTTCGACTAATTGGATCAAGGCAAGGGAGGACTGACGAGGTCTCGGCAGAGTTGTGATCAACCATGTCCGAAGACCCACTGCCCTTAGTGGTTTTCTGTTTATGCTTTATTAGCATGTTCATCTGCCTCTTGCGAGACGTATACATCCCAGTTCCACTATGGCTCTCCGGCAGTCGCAGAATTCCCATCGATTTCACCCTGCCCCCACTGATTGGAGTGATCATTCTGCTCATCGGACGCACGCTGTCGTTCCACAATCTGCTGGAGGGCGGGATCATAGGTGACGACAAGATTCAGCCGTATGCTATTATTTTGCTGTTCTTCAGTTTGGCGTTTATCTGCATCAGTTTCGATGCCACTGGATGTCTAACCTATGTTGCGATTCTTGTCGCGCAATCTGCAGGAAGTTCCAGTCGCAAACTCTTCATCAACCTGATCATCCTCTCCTCGATTGTCACCGCGCTGACAAATAACGATATCACCATTTTGTGCCTTACTCCGGTTGTCATTCAATGCTGTAAAGTATCCAAGCTCCCTCCATGGGCGTTTCTGTACGCCGTTTATTATGCTGCAAACACTTTCTCGCTTATCTTCTCGATTGGCAACCCCACAAACGTGTTGATTGCTGGTGCCTTTAAGCACAACTTTGTCCAATACCTCATGATCATGGGTGCACCTGCGCTGTTTTGTGTGATCATCTCGGGTATTTGTCTCTACATTTATTACCACAAAGACCTGCAGCTCCGCTTTATTCCACCCTCTTTCTCAGCACGAGCTCAGCTCCAGGATGTGCGCGGCGCAATCGTTCACATGACTATTCTTGGCCTAGCCGTGATCATCATGATTCTAGGCATCGTAATCCCCAATATGGAGATGTGGCATGTCGCGGTCGCAGGCGCAGGCCTCAGTGCTCTCTACAACATCTTTGCATACCCTTGGACTACTGAAGAAGCCGAATTCGAAGAATTGGCCATGGGAGGTCGCGCTATTGGACGTCGAGTGCTACCTTATGCCATTTCGTTGTACCGTGCGCCACGAATTGCGCCACGGCCACAGCCCCGAATCGTCCTACCTGAAGAAGCGCCACGGGCCACGGGTAATGACAACGCGCCCAGGGTTCGTTTTGGGAACACACGTATCATGTCGCACTTAATGCTGCCCGAAGGCACTGGCGAAGATGACATCACACTAGATGTGCTCTCGCCTTTGAAGGAAGCCGAAACCGACACGAATGACGTACGCATCCTTATAGAACCTGAGGACACAACCGAAACCAAAGATGCTGCCCAAAGCCCCCTCAACACTGAAGCCGAGAGCCAGGAAACGAAGAGAATGCCACTCAAACTCATGGGTAGGTCGATGAGCTACGCTCCCGGCTCAAGGATGCAGGATGCTGCGTTTGGAGACGAAGAATTCTACGAGCGCAGGAAGTTTGCAGACCAGGTGCAAGAGAACGGTGCGAATGATGTAGCAAATCGCTCGATTGAGCCACTGCAACGTGATGCGAAGGACAAACACACCAGCTATAACGGAGATGTCCATGACCGCGAGTCCAACGTCAAAGCAGAGCTCGTCTCCGAGCCGCTAAGTGCTAGCACGCTTACGAGCCCTGATGTAGCTAAAATCAGCCCACATTATACCGTCGATAAGGACTCAACCTCACCGACAGATGCTATTTCGCCAGCACCAGGTCAAGCCAAGCCTGATTCCTTCAGACGATCGAAGCTTCAGCATCGAAGTCTTAGCTTTACCACCTCATCAGACCCGAAGGCGGCTGATCGGAAGAAGAGACGAGGGTCCAAGCATGCCCAGAGAGAATCCGACGCCGCTGATGATACCACGACGCAACGCGAAGCTCAACAACAGACGGGTGAAGACACACCACCAGCACCACAACTTGAAAGGCTCCGTTCACTTACACGCAGGACAATGGGAGGGCTCATTCGCCGCTTAAACGAGCCATCCTTGAAGCCACTCGAAGCCCCTCGCGAGCTTTCAACTCCTGCAATCATTCGAGCTGCCCGAGAGCCTACTGGTCAGGCACCATCCTCGATCCAAGAAGGTGAGGAGGGAACCACAAGGAACCTTGGATCGATCCTGGATCAAGACAAACCCTTTATCGGTACGCACTTCGTTGTTCGAGGTCGCGCTGGCTCCTCCAGCCGTGTCCAAGTTCCGCTCGCGCTGCCAAGCGAGACCCGCGTTCAAGCCGCAGACCAAGAGGTGAAAGTTGGAGGTTTCCTCGCGCCATCTGCCGGTGTCGCCCCGCGGCCTGGGCCGGTTACACCTGCTCATGCTCCCTTGGTATTTGTCATCTTTGCAAATCGCTTTTACGAGCACACCGTAGTCCTACATCAGATTCCCAGGCGTGCCTCCACTGCGGGTTTGATCTATGCAGCAACCCCGTACCTTCCAGGACCAGCTCTGACCACACCTCTAACCACGATTCCATCTTCACGCGTACAGACAGCCTCAGGCGAGTCCTCTGTCTTTACTTTCCCTTCACCGACCAACAGTGGAGGGACTACCAGTAACGTCGTCACCCCTGCTAATAACATGCAGAGTGTGCTAGTCTCGCTGCGAATCGCCTCAATTTACGAAGCCAAGCCTGAATGTATTGGAGAAAGGAGCAGGTATTGCACTAAGCAAGGGCAAAGAGCGATTTACGATGGAAATGAGGATGCCTACGAGTATCCGGAGAGTGCCGAGTCGAACCTGCCAGCTCCACAACCCAGTCCCATGATCGAGGACATTGATCGATCCCCATATATGCGTGGTCCTGATTTGTTGTTCCAACCCCACTTCGTAGTTCTCAGCCAGGGTGCATCGGCTACGAAGGTAATGTCTTCAAGTATCACCACACAACTCGACTCCGTGCCTAATGGTGCCAATGGTCAGAGTCTCACATCTGCTTCTGCATCTACTTCTGCTGTGGAGGCCTCCCCTGAATCAACTGATGGGGGCTTCTCCTACAGAAAGCTCCCCCCGGGTGCTGTTATGAAACCCTATGATACATCGTCGACTGTTCAGCATGTGTTCCCCATTGTGGAAAGTGCGTCGACTGCGGTCTGGACGCGAAGATCGTTCCTTTTCAATACTGTTGTTGACACCATCCGAGCACCACTTGGTGAGAAAATCACGAAGTACCGCCTGGAGATCCTTGCCGACGGTTTGACCAATCGAGACGCTGAACTCCTCGAAACTTCGGAACCCGTCGATACCCAGAGTGAAGACGAAGCCGAGTACATCATCGTCTCTGTAGTCCCACTCGAACCCGATGTGTTGGAGAGATGGGCGGATTACGAGGCCGAGTATGGAGGCGAGGAAGAAGAGGACGAAAACGAGGAATATGATGATGAGGAGCCTTATGACGAGGATATTGTCGATGAAGGTGACTACGAAGAAGCCGAGGCTAAGGGCCCAGACAGCACTCAGGACGCTGACCAGAGTGACGCGGAGCTCAGACTGAACAGGCATGGCGTGGGTCTTCGCGGAGTGGCTGCTATGCAGACTGTGCATGAGGATGAGAACGAGGGCGAAGAAGTTGTTCTCAGTGGAGGAGTCTACGGAAGTCACCAACTGGACGACTATGATGACCTGTTATTCGGCACGAGCGCAACGACGACGACAACCGCGCCTAACCCCCCACCAGCCACCAGTACTTCTTCATCAACCTCCACATCACAGCCCACAACTCAGACTCCTGCTCCATCTGTAGGAACACTGCCAGCCCAAGACCAGAATTCCTCGATCCAAACTCCGCCCAGATCGTCGGATGCCGAGAGCGCGCAGACTGGAGTTGCCTCTGCCGACTCAGCAAGATCGGCAGAGCCGTTGCTATCACCAGCCAGGAGCGGGTCTGGAGGGTTGGAGCCATCTATCGCAGCTGGGAGCGGTATGAGCAACAGCAACGAGCGAGTGGTTATCCATTTTGGCCCTGATAAGCCAGAACCTCTCGTGAATCAGGGCTCACAGCCGACCCATCCCATTCACGTAGCGCCTGCGGAGGTAAGGACAAAGCCACGAGCAGACAGCCTGCGTGTGCCCGTAGCACCCAACCGAACTCGACGTGCTTCATCTCATACGGCCAACTCCAATCGGCCTGGCCGGGTCCGGACAACGAGTGGCGCGGGGTTTGGTGCAGAGCCTGAAGATGATCTCCACAGCGTCATATTGTCGGTTAAGCCAACCAACAAGGCAATCATGTCGGCAATGCCATGGAAGCTCATTCCTTTCCTGTTCTCGATGTTCTGTCTTGTCGAAGGCCTCCGACTTGGTGGGTGGGTCGAACTTCTCTCCAAGGGTCTCATCAGTGGGATGGGTGGAGTAACCAGTATCAACAAATCGAATGGCATTGGTCCGGCACTCTTCTTGTCCGTATTCACCGTAATAGTTTGCAACATTATGAACAATCAGGCTGCGAATGTGCTTTTAACGCGCATTGTCACATCGAACGCATTCTCTCAACTGAACACAGGCATGCTCCATAACTTGGGCTATGCTGTGGTTGTGGGAGGCAACGTCGCAGCGCTCTTGACCATTATTGGAGCACTAGGTGGAACTCTTTTCACAAACCTCCTTGTGTTCTACAAGCAAGAGATGAACTACTTGAAATTCGCAAGGGTGGGCTGTGTTTTAACGCCATTCATCTTAGTCCTAACGACTCTCGTCACAATTCCATTTGCAATGTAAGCGCCACACACACACACACTTTGTAAATGATTCATCAACTAGTCCGGAAGATGACCCTTCGAAACGTATGCTGACGGCAATCGAACATATCCAAATGGCTGCAGGTCGGGCACATGATCTGGCGGTTTGGGGTCTTCAAATGCCACTCTCGATGCTGCATTCGAAAAGAAGTTCATGTATACGGTCAGCCGTATTATAGTTTACTCACAGGCACGCTGATTAGCCTCATCAACATACATTGATCAATAGTCAATGAACAATTTGAAGTCGCTTCGCGACATGCCCACTTTGACTATGTCCGTGGTAATGATCAAAGAAGGCGAGTTGCAGGAAGCAGGACTCAAGGTGCAGTTACAGTAGCCTGTCTTATTCCCCATTTTACCCAACCTGGCTAAAAGTAATCTCGAAAATCAAGGTGATCGAAAATACAGATGTATTGGTGTGAATGTGTTTAAACGTTGCGAAACCAAGAGCCCACAAATTAGGGAAAGGCAGGGCAATACAAAAGAAGTTAAGTTTGTAGTAAGTGCGAAACATACTAAACTACGCATAAATCTGAATGCCTCTCGCTTTACTCAAAAACGCGTCCATAGCTGATTATAAAGCCAAATGAGCGTCTGGTGACTAAATGAGCGCACGCTATACGACATCTAGGGAGCATTTGGTTTGCAGTGTGATCCTATCATTATCGCTATACTTGTCATCAACAGGAGCGTCCACATTGTTGAACTTATTCGAGCTTATCAATCTTGGAGGCGATAACCTGCTGGTTCGCTCGTGCCAGTGCATCCTTGTGCCGCTGTTTGTGGTCAAATCGGCAGTTGTGCTCTTGAGCATAACGGTGTTTTCCACAGAACACGTAGTCACAGCGGCATTCGAAACCTGAGATACCAACCTTGCGGTTGCACTGGAAACAACGGGTCTTGTCCGTCTGGACGGGACGCTTGCCCAAAGTGAACCGATACATTGCCTTCACTGCAAGAATTACAGATCGCAGCCTCTGTCGTGCAGTGAGCTTGCGCTTCGGTCGAGCAGCGGCCGCAGCCGATGAAGATGATGCCGATGATGCCGCAGAAGGCTGAGATGCCTTCATCATCCTGAAGCATTTGGAGCAGTAGCCCTGGTACATGGCGTCACCAAAGAACCCACATCCGGCCTTGCATTCAGTCCGATGCACGGGTTGTGATGCCGCAATAGCCGCCGCCTTCTGTTCCTGGATTAGTTTCTCCTTTAGTTGCTTCTGTGCACCTTCTGGATCGCTCAGTGCGCGAATCGCACGGGTGATGAGTTCAATATTCAACTTGTCATCTTCTAAGCAGATGTGATCAATAGCCTTGATTTGCATTTCTTGGAACCCTAGCGATTTGAAGAAATCCACGCCGTGGGGAATGCCCACAACGTACTTCTTCATCACGAAGGTATCGAGTCGGAGTTGCCGGGCCTTCTTGTCTTCAGGCTTCTTCACAATGGCTTCAAGGATCTTCGAGATTTGCTTCAGTGCACTCTGGCCAATGTCAGGCTTGGATCCCGCTATGACCTGTCCCATTACTTCCATAAATGCATCTGACTTGGCCTCCATGCTATCGCCCGTGTTGCTTTTGCTTTCTCCTGCCGTCATAGCACTGTCAGCTGCTGTTTGTGACGACGCCTGGGGTGACGCTGAGGATGGTGAACTACTTGAAGACTTGTCAGTCATCAACGTTTGGGAGTCACCGAGGTCTTGCGTTGACGAGCTAGTGTTGTTGTTGCTGCTGCCGCTGCTGGGGGACCCTGCTGACATGATATTCTCGCTGTCGTGGCCGCTTGATGACATATGTACTTGCCTCTCGTCCTGGCTGTTAGTGGTGTCGTTGCTAGTGGTGTTAGGATCACTTGTAGGGCTGGTGGGATTCGTACTAGATCTAATGAGATCGCCGGTTGTGGACTTGTCCATAGCGTAGGTTAGAATATTCTAGGCTAGTAGAACGAGGTAGAGTAGTGTGGTTCTAAGGAGAGACTGAAAGAACTAACGAATAAACGAAGCAAACTGATGCGTGTCTCCTCGTTATTTTGTCCTTGACCGACTCGACTGACTTGTCTGCCTTGTCTGACGTGTGCTGTTGGTGGTTCTACTGCTCCGTCAACTGGGAACGGGTAGGTGACCAGGTGGATGGGGAAGCGAAGCTAGGACGCGTTCGTTCGTTCGTTCGCTCGCTCGTTCGCTCGCTCGCTCGGGTCTCCTACACTCGGCAGGTGGTTGTATGGTTAGCTTTCTTCCGCGCAATCCGTCCCCCGGGGCTAGTATCACTGGTATGGTAGTACTAGTTGTGAGAAACGAGCGTGCAGATCCGTTCGATCAAGAGTATACACCGATCGCTAAAGGTAGAGTAGTGGGCTAGGGAGCTCACTTGTGAGTTTCACTGCAGATACATGCATGGGAGTAGCGTGGTCTGAGCGTTGAGTTTTCCCGCTCAGACGGCGGGAAGCGCCCCATTTCACGCGGTTTATACCCCCAGTTTTCAAGTCACGACAAGAAACGGAGGGAAGAAGTCATGTGAATGGAGTAATTAGGGTGAAATTTAACGATATTGGTTTCGATACCTTAGTTTGAACCCATATCAATCGAGTTTATACTGAGATTATCTATGATTCTATACCATTTTTAACTCAATCTATACACTCCATAGCCTCATATCTTGATGTGAAATTCACACTTTTTTCTTCCCTTTCATACCAGCTCGAGGTATTCCAGCACCCCCGAACCGGACAGGTTTAACTTAGCACCCACCACAATTGGACCAGGCCCGTGCGAGCTGGATACTATGCACGGTCAGTGGACAAAATGATATGAGTTCGTATATGTGCCAGTGGCAAATAAACACGCAGTGCGTGACGTTGCGTTATTGGGCTGTTGCTGTCGCTTCTGTTTTAAACCACTCAATCGGAGACTGTTCGAGATGTCCGACTCTGTTCTGCACATGACCCTCTGCATTCGGACTGTGATACTTTTCGGCCTGTGACGAAGATATGGTGCCTGGGAATACACGCATCTAGGGAAGGTGCGAAATCAATTCGTGAATACTGCGTAACTTGCGTGTAACTATGCTAATTTTACTATACATAAACGACAACGTCTAGAGCATCATCATTGGGTCCCATTCATACCACTCACCCATCGTCACTGTCAGAATCAGTTGCTGCTGCCCCGCGAAGGAGCACTGCAGCCCTCTTCACCTTGGACGGGGGAAGCCTTCGACCAGCTGCACCAGTCGATGTGGTCGCAGTCGTAGCTGAATGTGGCCGCTTTTGTCCAAGAAGAAGAGCGGCAGTGGCGTTTGACGAACTCAAAGCAGAACAAGTTGATGTCCCAGAGGCAGGTGCCGCCAGGCTTGCAGCTGATTGTGAGAGCACGCGGGGCCCCGTCCCAGATCCTCCTCGAGATGCTGTGGGCGCGGCTGCATCGGCTTCTTGACGTCTCTTCTCAAGCTGTTGCCTTGCAAGCTCATAAGCTTGTTTTGCCTCAGCTGCACGCTTCTCTGCCATGTTTACAGGCTTAATGCTCGCTAACTGCGCTCGAATCGCTCGTTTCTGCTCCTGCTCGTGTTTCTTTAACAGCTTCTGCATGATATCCGAGTTGTGCCGTTGGTTGACAGCTGACTGCAAAGAGTCCTCAGCGATTCGCACAATACGCTTTCGCACCGTCTCTGAGTACACACGATGCGTTGCACCTCTGGCTTGTAACCCTACGGTCGAGCTTCGATTTGAGGTCGACTGGATTGCTGTGCTGTCGCTGGTGCTTCGCGGAGCAGGTGAAGAGGATTTGTGTTCAGCAGAATCCTTTGTCGGTGCTGCTGCTGATGCGGCCGCCGAAGCCGAGTCGCCATGCGGAGCACGCACGCTTTCGCTAGCGCTCACAGCAATTGCATCAGGAGTCTTGGCCTTGGTAGGTTCGACATCCATATCGGTTATGATGACTACATCCGAGTCACTCCGATTCAGCTCCGGCGCTAGATTCACACTGACGACTTCGGCATTATCATTCGTCGCACGCGAGGTGGTTGAAGGGGAATTACTTCGGCTCGCAGGGGAACTAGCTTGCTTGGCAGCTGTCGATGTCTTGGTCTTGGATTTGGCTCCTGGACGTGCTGCAAATAAATCCTTTCCCGAGGTGATCGTAAACAGCAGCGGGTCACTCTGGAATATGCTCTCCAGCTTTCTCTCACTTCGCAGACGCTCCTCCTGAGCCTCTTTAAGTTCCTGCATGGCTTGGCGGCGCGCAATCTCTGCTTGACGTTGTTCGGCTTCACGCTGTGCAGCGGCCTGCTTGATCATCTCCAAAGTAGGCCTCGCTGAAAGTTGACGTGCCCTCTCCTTTGCCAACTTCTCTTCGCGTTCTTTAAGTTCCCGGCGGAGCGCGGCCTCTGCGTCACGTCGTCCTTGCTCGTAAGCGCGCCGCTCCGCTTCTTGTCTGGCGACCATCTCTTCATATGTGAGGTGGGGTTGGGGTCTAGACATTGGTTCGTAAGGGGCTGAGTATGGCGGATATGCGTATGGTCCCGAAGGAGGCCCAGGAGGTATTACTAGAGGTGCTGTCGGGGGAGCTACCGGTTGGGCTAAAGGCGCAGGCGCATATGTGTATGCTGGTACCGGTGCTTCAGCGAGAGGGTGAGACGGAGGGTGTTCGAAATGATGCTTCGGTGGAGTGAGACCCGGATAAGGGTACGGCTGCGATGGTAAGGCCAGATTGGGTTGTGTAAAGTGTGCTGGATGAGGCATTGCAGTGGTAGTGACTTCAGCCGTTCGGGTCAGGGAAGCTTGGTGTGGAACTGGCTCAAGTGGGGGCATGGGCTCACTCCCGGTCGGTGAGGGGACATTGTTTGACAGCCCAACGCCATTGTATGGCACTGTTCCTGATCCTGATCCTGATCCTGATCCTGATCCTGGGCCTGGGCCTGGCCCTAGTGGCACTGCTGGGGGAGGTGGGGGCCAAAATGGCTGAGGATTTGGATTACTGTGGGGGTAATAATTCTGGGTAGGTGCGCCAACTGCGTTATGTCCTCCAGGTGGTCCTGTGGTCGGTGGCGGTGCTGCTGGGGCCTGATAGCCTCCCAGCACCTTGAACAGCGCCTGGGTCGCGTCCTTGAGTGCATCGTAGTCAAGCTGCGCTGTGGAGTTTGTGGTTGAGTCTACGTCTGCAGCCGTGCTGACCGTGCGGCGTGTGGTATTGGTAGTGGAGTTCGGGCCCGGGCCCGGGTCCAGGTCTGAGAGCAGTCTCCCCCCTGCTGTAGCAGCTGTGGCGGTCGTGCCAGCGGATCCGAGTGTACTAGTCGTGCCTGGCGGGGCAGTGGTCGCCATGGGCGTGCTCGCCGCGAGAGCAGGGCGACTGCCTCTGCCAGGATGGTGTTAGGTGCTTGGAATCTGGTTCGAGAGAGTAGGTTTCCGTGTCTCAAACTCGCGCTGAAGGGACCGATGAACCAAAATGAAATCAGTGGCTAGGTTCCGCGTCTAGGAACGCTCGATGTACATCGCGATCCGTAGTGAGATTCGCCTGGATCACCTCCAACCAAGTCGAAGTCGAACAGGGTTCGCGCAATCAGCCCGCTGGTTGCTGGAGACTACGAGCTGGACGCTTCGCAGACACCGGGCATGGGCGTCCCAGGAGCTTCTGGATGCCCTGCTGCAATCCCAACCCGCTCTGCACCCCTGTTTACCCTCAGAGTCATGGTCACTGCAGCGTTGCGTGTAGCTGAGACAGCATTTGGATCTCTGGCGCAGAAGTCGGATTAGGGGAGTCTGCAGCAAACTAACAGGTGTAATGGAATTAACTCTATTACCCGGTGCTGCACACCGAGTTTGGTAATTTTGGGGGGACGCTGGACTCCTATACGCGCCCTTCAGCAGCGCCAGGATTTTTCTTCTGAAGCGGTTCTAGGGTCAGATAGGAGCTCGTGCAGTGCAACAGCGAATGGTGCACGCGGGCTAGCGAGGAAATTCGGTACATTGTCACAAACAGTTGTATCCGTCTCGCACCTTAGATCCTCCCACATCCGTCCTGAATACCCGAAAAATTGACATTGCTTGGTTTCCCGCGCGAGTGTCGTTTGTGAGAAGGAGCATATACACTGTCAGTGGCACTGTAGGTGTGACCAGAAGGCAAATTTTCAAGTTCAAGTTTGCCTGAGCGCGCTCACGCACTCAAGTCTAAGCACAACCCACAGTCACGAAGACACGGAGAGCGAAGAGTCTCTCCATGTCCATGTCGGATTCGAGCTCAGTACAGATCCAGCAGCGGCAGCAGCAGCAGCATCCACAGCATCCGCAGCATCCACACCAGCCCAGACAAGAAACTTCAAATGCTGTCTACAGCCAGCAGGATACCGACCCACCAGTGGTGACAACCACAGAACAGAGCACAACCCTACCGCCCAAGTCGCAGGTCCGCAGCTCGCGACTGTATGAAGACTTTATCGTGGGAGGTATCGCGAGCTCACTCTCTCGATGCGTGATCGCCCCACTCGATGTCGTCAAGATCCGATTTCAAGTTCAGTCGGGTCAGGGCAATGCGCGCAAGTATCGAGGCGTCGTACAGGCCATGCGCACGATCGTACAAGAGGAAGGCATCCGAGCACTTTGGAAGGGTAATGTTCCGGCTCTCTTGATGATGACCACATGGGGATCCATATCAATGCTTGTGACTCAGCAGACTAAGGCAACCTGGCACAAGTGGCACCCCAGCTTCGCCGAGACGAACGAGGCTCTGGAGCCGGGTGGCATGAAGAGTCAGCGAAAGGTCAAGAAGCTGACAAACCAAGACCCAACTCCAATGCTGTCATTCTTTGCGTCTGGACTCGGCAGCGTCGTTGCGACGCTCGCGACTTATCCGCTGGACTTGATGCGAACGCGTTTCGCAGTCCAACCTGGCCAGACTGGCTATAGAAGTCTACTCGGTGGAATGCAGCAGGTCTATCAGGCCAATGGCATTCGAGGGCTGTATGTGGGCCTTGGGCCTACCTTAGTGGGGATTGCACCGTACATGGGACTCAACTTTGCGCTCTATGACGCGTCGCGAGCGACGATACGAAGGCTCTGCCACGACTATATCCCCGAGTCCAAGATCACATATCGAAAATGGGTGGCTCACCTCGAGGCTACAATTGCTGGAGGTCTTGCAGGAACTGTGTCCAAACTCATCACGATGCCGTTTGATGTTGTTAAGAAGCAAATGCAGACGGCGTCATCTGCGTACCATTTTGAAAAGCAATTAGGGCCCAGCTCTGCTTCGTCAGCGACCTTAACTCCACTACCCTCAGCCTGGACCGTTGTTCAGAACATTGTAAGAACCAATGGCGTCCAGGGCCTGTTCCGAGGCTGTTGGCCAGCTCTCATCAAGGCGGGGCCCGGAAGCGCGGTCATTTATGGTACCTACGAAGGTATTTTGCGCTTGCTGCTGCATTGTCAGCCAAAGTAAGCCGGTAGCTTTGACTATTTGGTTCTACTCACATCAAGCGGACTTTGGGGTTGACCATACTTCGGCCCCCAACCCGCCTGTTTATCAGCCAAGACAGAACATTTGTGTATTATTACGACAGATTCATCATCCCATGGACTATACTAGTAACTTCGCGCCCGGGCCCGGTTGCCTGGCGCAGATAATACACCCGCACGACGGATCTCCGGAACTTCTTCAGGGGCAAATCGAAGTCTGGTAGCATATTTCCATTCGAGCTGAATAGCAGGGTTGGGTGTGGTATGCAATGAAACAAACTGTTTCATTGTTGTATTAGCGCACTGTAACCCGCATTACTTTGATTCTTTAACCTGTCAAGCCTCTACAACATGTCCAAAAAGCCTTCACAAGAACTTGCAGCCTACGCCGCCTCCTATATTGATCGCTTGGGCAAGGGCGCGTTTGGTCGTGTGTATGGACTGCGCACACGGCTAAAATGTTTGAGAACATCCTGGTTTCACTCGCCTCAACTCGATATCCACGGCGAAATCCCCACCGATGCCGACATTCGTGCCCAGGGTGTCCGGATCGCCGATGAGGAGGTACTTGCCTACTGCATTATGCTTACACTACTGAAGCATAACCGGGACCTGGACCCAGGCCGGATAGCCATCAAGTTCCTGGATGCTGCAGGTGGATCCGCCGTTGAGGAGGTCGCGCTGATGCGGAGATTCGTCTCGCCACATGTGGTCAGGGTCTTGGGCTTTCCCCAAGACCAAAGGTGGTTCCTGATGGAACGCGCTGGGTTCAACATGGAGCGTCTTAGACTGAATAACTCTGTTGAGCCTCGCCGCGCCCGGGTCCTGAATGCCACGCCCTTACCACGCAAAGTCGTCCTGGATCTGTTGATTCAACTAATGGCAATCGCGTTCATGATCAGTGTCGAGCGTATCGACCACCGCGACATCGCCCCCAAGAATGTGCTCGTCGTGCCCTGTGATGCTCGCGTGGACATTCATGAGGCCAATAGTGTCAGCGCGCTGATTCAGGCGTATATCACACGGAAAAGCTCGAGTCGTCCACTGAATTATACCACGTTGGCAGGTGATATTCACAGCCAAGTGGTGTCATCAGCAGCTCCAAGCAATCATGACACAAGCGACTACGAAACAAAACAAGCTGATCGAGGCGCATTAGATCCCGCAGCAGACCCTTACAACGACGCGAAGCAGGCTGTCTCGCCTCAATGGCCTCCGAGTATACTTCGCGAAAGAGCCTTTGTTGAGCAACACCTCGCACACCTCCCGGCTTTAATCCTGAAGATGACGGACTTTGGTGCGGCTCGCTACCTAGACCTTGGCTTAAGTGGTCATCCCAGTGCGGGCCCAGGTACACCCTATTATCTGGTCCCTTTCCAGTGCTCGGGCAATAAGATCCTTAAGCTGCCGGGGTTGTTGCAGCAAATGCTTTTCAACGTGTGTGTACTCGTTCACGAGCTGTTTTACGGGATCTATCCCTTCGATATGACCGAGCCCAAGTCAATGGAAGCCCTCGCAGCCGCCAGCCAGAGCTATCCGCTTACGGAAGCGATGCTACAAGCAAGAAGACGCCAGCTCATGGAGGGGATTCTCGATCCGGTGGACGATCCGCGTCATCCAGGCGAGTCAAAGCCCAAGGGATCTCCAATGTTCTATGGCCTCTCCAACGAAGTGGAGCAGCATTGCAGGGGCGACTACATCTTTTTCTCTACAGTACTTGATGCCCGTCGATGGTATGACTGGGATCTTGCGTGGATCCTCAAGTCCGGGTTTCTGAATAATTACCAGCCCACTTCCGTGTACCAGTTTGTCCTCTGGCAGCACCTGGTTCGAGCGTCAAAATGTCTGTCAACTTGGTCCGCTGATGAAGCACGGCAAGCTGCGGTAGAAATGAACCACGACTTGTACGCTGTTTTAAACGAGCACCACCATCCCTGTCCAACGTGCGATCTGAGGAGCGACCCTGAGAGTAACTCCAATGCCAGCACGGAATCCAGTTTACCTGAAGCGTCGAGTATCACTGCTATGAACAGTCCAGAAGAATCTATGCCGTTACATGATCCTCCGCTTGGACCAAGTGCAACGCCTCTCCTACCGAGTTCCCAAGTCGACGACGTCATGGATGAGAGGATACGCTTTGGGTTTGCTTCGCAACTTCAACAGCTCTCGATCGAACATGAAAATCAAAGCATCGAGCGATCCAGGTTAAAGGCCGTAAGCAGGTGAGTCCATTAGTGCTTACTACATCGGGAAACTCTTGCTTCGCGATTGATTTTGTATTACCAAATTTCTGTGTAAACTTAACTTTGATCATAGACACCAAACACCGTAATATGTAGTGCCTCATCAGGCATGAATACGTACTTTCCATTCGAAACCATGTGAATCTCCCGCCGCATGTCTTGAAGCAATTGGAAAACCGCTGCATTCGAAGGATGAGAGAGGAAACCCACCAGTGTAGAGCCGACGGCTCTGCCAAAATAGTGCTTGAAGCGGCATGGCTTGCTTTCTACAGGTTTATCATGGTTATTCACACGGAGATTGAGGTATTGTGACTGCAATGGAGTAAGCTGGGATGGATCTGGGTCTGGATCAGATGTTGAGAGTCCGCACTCAGCCAGTACTGCTTCGACGTAGCTCGAGGCCTTGCTGGCGGATTGCAGCCTACTCTTCTGCTCTGACTCATGGGACAGGCTCCTCTCTTCTCCACCGGCAACCTGCAATGGGTAGTCGACACGAGCAATCCACTCCGTCAACGCGCGGTTCCCATAACTGACTAACGAGAGCGACGTAACTTTGACCGCACCAACATCGCTCACTTGAAGCAGACGCTGGTACTTGCGACAAACCTGTAGAAGGGCCAAGAACTCCTCGTCCGTGAGGGTCGCTCCGTCCTTCAACACACCGAAGGTGGTTTTGGGGAATAGGCTGCCGGGGCGTGGTGCAGGCCGTGACCCAGTCGAAGTCATACCGCTAATATTCTGACTGTAGAGGCCCTCGCTGAGCATCTCCTTGAGCCTCAAGATGGCAGTGGGGAAGGCCTTGTACACAAGGATGAGCACGCCATTCCAGGCGATCATCGGCGAGTGAACTTGGTAGTCTCCGCACGTAGTTTCAGTCACGTTTCGGGAGTCGTGGCCGTGTTCATGTGAAGTTGGAGTCATCATTTGCGATCTCCAGTCCTGGATGAGAGTGCTGAGTATATTTCCTTGCATGGAAGGAATGCACAAGTGGTCACCATTGGTATGTCGATCGATTTGGGCTTCACTGCCAAATCGATCTCCTATCCCAGCGGGGCGCAAGTCACACCCACTTTCGGCCCCGACCCCCCACATCTCCAGCTCTCCCCCAAGGCGCGAAATTTGTTCGTTGATTGGGTTGGGACCGGGATGCGAAATCTAGACGCGGGGCGGGATTGGCGCCCGGGAGAGTTAATGCTGTGGTAGGGGCAATCGCGTGGTGGCGACATATTTCATTTGCGTCCCTGTATCAAAACTCGCATGTGGGTAATTATTCCAAAATCCCGTTTGGGACCTGAGATCAAGTTCAGTGTTTGAGTGTTTTTTCAAGATCTGACGACCATGTGCGGTGCAAATCTGGTTCCGGTCAATTTCCCTGCGTTCCCAGTGCGTCTCGCTGCCCAACGCACCACGTTGATTCGTCGCGGCTCTCCCACGCCCAACGCCCCGCACGCCGGAATCACCTCAGTAATTCCAACTTGGATGAATTCAGAGCGAGAGTTCCTGTGCTATTCCGGCAGTGAGGCGAGGCCCGAGATCCGGTTACGTATGAAAAGGGACCATGCCATGCTGCCACACCGTGTTGCAGCCGTGTCTTGCTTGGCGCACCGCTCATTGACGCACTCGGCCTGCATTTGGCATATCGCCGGCGCCGGCCGAAACCTGATCCGGCTATATCCGTCGTCGACATCCCTCACTCATCCATTGTGCTATATCGTCCATCACATCATTCATCCTCAATCGCTTCGGGCACGCACATCCACACTCTCACGTAGCACCGGGACCCGGTACTCGGTTGTCGGTACTCGGCTCCGCGACCGCCCAGCACTAATAGCAAGCGTCACCGTCGCCGTCACCGTGAGGCAGCAGTCGCAGCAGCTATAGCAACAGCACCCGCCCTGCTGCAACCACCCACGACTGGAGACAGACACCACCTGAACTCCGGAATCCACCGAGCTTTGCCTCTCGCTAGATCAATATTCTAAGTCATCGTTGTCGTAGGTTCTCACAATGGTCTTCGACACGCTGAGGCAGCACTGGGCTGCCATGTCCGCAGAAGAGAAGTCTTTCCGAAAACACCAAGTCAGGGTGTGGTTAATTACGTTCCTTGCGTACGCGACCTTCCACATTACTCGTAAGCCCTTCTCCGTCGTCAAGTCTTCGCTCAATCCAGACGAAAACGATGACACACGTGGTTGGTCGCCATTCAACAAGAGCAACGGTGGTAACCTGCTAGGTGTCCTCGACACTGTATTCCTGGCCGTCTACGCTGTGTCGTTGTTCTTTGTAGGCCACATTGGTGATCGATCCAACCTGCGTATTTTCCTTCCCGTTGGTATGCTCGGATGTGCGGTCTCGATCATGCTCTGGGCCCTGGCCTACTGGTGCGATATCCACTCTTTGGCATACTTCCTCTTCGCGAACGTAGTCGTCGGTGTTTTCCAGGCTACTGGTTGGCCCGCCGTTGTGTGCGTGATGTCTCGCTGGTTTTCACGAGGCAAGCGCGGACTGGTTATGGGTGTCTGGAACAGCCACACCTCCGTAGGTAACATCCTTGGTACGGTGATGTCTTCGGCTGCGCTCAAGTTCGGTATGAATGGCTTCGCATGGCCATGGGCGTTCGTGTTACCAGCCTGCACCTCCGTTGCTGTGGCCCTCTTGACCGCGGTCTTCCTCATCCCTCACCCCACCGACTTGGGATTCGATGCTGATAAGTTCAACCAATCGCTGACAGTTCTGGAAGATGAAACCAAGGCTGAGACAAACGAGCCCTCTCCTGTTCTCTCTGAGCCAGGCACCCCTCCAAGCACAAGCGTGTCAAACGGTCCTAAGTTCGTTAGCCCCACCTACAGTGTCATCACTGACGAACTCAATGCGCGTGCGAATGCAGACTACGGCACACTCGATGAATACGAGGTGGCTCCAGTATCCGAGAACTCCCTTGTGCTCAATGTATCAGGGAATGATGTAATCGAAATCGCCGCTGCAACTGCCGCAACTACCGCCGTCGCCTCACCTGCCCGTGCGGAGCCCGTCAATTTCAGGCGTGCCCTGTTCCTCCCAGGCGTTCTGGAGTACTCATTTGCCCTTTTCTTCGCCAAGCTCGTCGCGTATACATTCCTCTTCTGGTTGCCCTACTACCTCAAGGGTCTTCACTATGGCGCCACTGAGGCTGGATATCTCTCCACCTGGTTCGACATTGGCGGTATCGTGGGCGGTATCCTGGCAGGACACCTCGCCGATCGGTCGCGCAAGCCCGGCATTATCTGCGTTGTGAGCATGCTCCTTGCGACTCCCATGCTGGTTCTCTATCGTCACTTCACCAAGGAGGGCCTTTCAAGCACTTCTAACGCCGTGTTCATGGTGTTCCTCGGCTTCATTGTTAACGCGCCATATGCGCTCATTACCACCGCTGTCTCTGCAGATCTTGGTTCGCAGCCCGCGCTCGGAAACGATGCCACTGCTCTCGCCACTGTGACTGGTATTATCGATGGAGTTGGCTCGGCCGGAGCGGCGTTCCAAGGTATCCTGGTGCCCGTGATTGCCGGTGTTAACAAGAAGGGTGAAGGCAACTGGGATGCTGTCTATGCCATGCTTGCCGGCTGCAGTGCTGCAGCCGCCCTTCTTCTCACACGTGTCTTCATCCAAGAGGTGAAGCAACTCATGCGAAAGAATGAGCATGTCAATGAACCTACCGACACGGATGCGCTCATCAGAGTCCAGCCCCACCAAGAGACAAACCATCACTAAACCCCCCCATTGCTTCAACTTCATGAATGGTCCCCTGCGATCACAATCATAACATCTACTTCACTGCAATCGCGCCATCCTCTGCTTCATTTCATCGTAATCACTGGCGTTGTGGCCCGGTTGCCTCCCGGCATGTACGATGCGATCTACGCATTCATGAGGGTATACGAGTGAAATAGGTTTCATTTCTCTGTATTTTTTCTGTACCAAGCTATTTTAGTTGGAACTATGGAACTACAAGTGAATCATTAGTTCACCTGTTGGAACGCTTAGTCCAGATCGATTTGGGCGCATACTAGAATAGAAGTGGAAAGTACGAACTTTCAGTCACAATAAAGCACATGTTATGCAACCAACAATACATATCAATCGGGAGAACTATTAACTATGGGATCTTCACAGATTAACCGAACATGGTCGATTGCAGCTGAATACGGCAACTGACGCTTAGGGTTGATCACTGGGTGCAATGTTGATTGGAATGTTGCCGTGAACCGACTTGTCGTCCTGTGGCTCGTCGTTTTGGGGCTCCTGCGGTGATGGCAACCGTTGTTGCTGCCGCTGTTGCTGCTGCTGTAGATCGAGCTGGCTAACCCAATATGCTCGATTTTCCGCAACTTGCTGTAAGCATGGAAGCGGTTCGTGTTCCTTTTCCTCGACAAACTCGCCCTCTTCATCGCTATCGGTCAGCCCTGGAGCAACCCCCGCGTCAACTGACTCGCTCAACTCGCGATTCAGAGGGTCTCCATCCTCGCTGTCTTCTTCAGCCGGTGGCTCTAGGAACGTCATAAACGCTTCGTACATAGGCCCAACAATGAAGTCGAAAAATCCAATTTGGGATTTTGGCACATTCGGGTTGTTCCGATCCATGAAAGGAGAAATGGGCAACTTCCGTTTCCTTTCTTGATCGCCTTGTTTATAGAACTCCTCACATACACGGCTGCACCACTGAAGATGCTGATGAAGAGGCTTCGCTGCGTGGCCAACATCAGCACACTTAACTGCCATGCGCATACCAAACGCACGGAACTTAGTATCGGTCGCAGCGGTTGCCGAGCTGCTGAGCATGGACTTGAACTGGCCCATATACTCAAAGTGATGCTGGAGATCGGTCGACAGCACCATGTCGATGATCATACGCCTGCACTCGTCGTATTGGCTTGATTCCAGCTTTGCCAGGATGTTGTTCTCCGGTCGCATCAACAGCCTGAAAGCGTAGGCCGCATGATAGTTCTCGAGTACAGACCGGTCGTTGTATAACAAGGCCAATTCGTGTTTGGAGGCGATGTGGAACTGGTTGTTGATACCAGGATGGCCGACATCATGTACGGCAGCGGCAATCAATGCTGCAAGGATTTCCAGGTCGGTCATGCTCGCTCCCAATCCACCTCTTGAGATGAAGTAACTCGTTGTACGCATGACATCTGCGGCGTGAGTTCGATTATGATACGGCTTGTCCAAATAAGCCTCTTCGATTACACGAAGGAAGTTGCTCAAGATTTCGTTCGTGATACAGAACTTCTCTTGCAAGCGATACTTCCTAAAGAGCGCAATACCCATGTACACAAGCGGGTGGCCGTTTGTGAGTGTATCCAATTCGAAAACATCATAGGACCAGTCATCAACATTGGCAATGATGCCTTGAATTACTTCTTCGTCGGCATCTGCGAGAGGGGGTGGAATATACAGTGGTTCGATGTTGGTAGGTTGACTCTGCGGCTTTACAAGGACCTGACCCGACTTGGCCTTCCTCTTTTCGATAACCGAGGCAACGGAGTACGGGTCCATCAATGAGAATACCCATCGTAGCACCTCATCATCGCCGTTATTGGCTGAGGAGGCGAGCCTATTGCTCACGGGTGGCTTGAAATAATCGTGTGCGCTAGTAAGCAGCATGATTACCCGACGGATCTTCATGAATGAATCGTTGGTCATGTCGGCATCACGCTGAACTTCGCGAAGGATGGCGACTGCACGCTCAGCAGGCGAAATCAAATCGAAGTCGCCCTCGCCACCTTCAGGTTCGACCAGGAGTGTGTCAGGAGTCGTCCTAAAGAGTTCATGCCAAAGATCTTGAACCTGCTTCTTGAGCTCCATATTCTGCTTGTTCATCAACGCGAAGCGCTCGAACATAGCGAAATTCTGCCTTCGCTTGAGTTCAATCTGCCTTGCTGCGCAAGCAGCAATGGCATTCGCCGCGAGGGGCCAGAACAACGCCCAAACCAGCTCAAACCTACGCTTCGTCAGACTAAACGGTGCGAATTGGGTCGCGGTCATCGTGGCTTCCATCACTTGTGCTGCAGCGCTTGCGGCAGCATAGTCAGAGGAATAGAGAAGACGCTCCGAAGTGAATGCAAAGCCGATTGTGCAGGCAGCATAACCAAAGTATCCAATCCAAGAGAGCACAGCCATCGCATAACTGCACGAAAGGAAGGATGCGAGGGTGTGAATATAAACAAAGAAAACTGTCACAGCCGTTAGATCCACAGGCAGCGCAGAGTTCTCGTCATTCACGGTACGGCTGTACACGAAGCAGCCACCAGCCAGTAGAACTGCGAGTGCAACATCGATCGGTACACCGCGGCACATGCAGGTCCCTCGTCTTTCAACGGCTCGCTGGGTACCAGCCGTTGTCGCTGCCGAGCTTGCAAGTGAATGGCGCGCTTGGGCTGTCGTGCTCTGTCTAACAGAGGTCCCAGTGCTGTTCTCGAGGTGTGACGCTGCGTCTTGAGTCTCTTGGTTACGCTGTTGCTCCTGCTGGAACTGCTCCAACTGCTGAACGGCCTGTGGATCAGTAGGTCGCTTACCCAAGACGCCATCATCATGGCCCCGAGACTGAGACTTGGCGAAATCGGACATCTCAATTGCGGTAGCGCCGGCGCTGCTAACCGTAGCAGTGGGAGCTATTGTACTATTCGGAGTGGTAAACTGTCGCGAGGGTTGCGAGCTCTCAGATCGTCGGGGTTGAGAAGGCGCAGGTAGGACTGCGGCCTGGGGTGTAACTAGGGGTACAACGCGGACACGTGTAGCATATGCGTGGTGAAGGCAAAGAGCGAACAGAATGGCCGGAAAAGCAAAGAGAGCGACAACGATGCGTAGTCCCAGGGATCTACACCGTGGACTGAAAAGCCCCTCACAGCTCTCTGCATCTTTCCATACGCTGATATAGAATGCGGCGTCGCGCATTACAATTGCAGTGAGCAATACGAGTGCAACGAGTCCACCAATCACCGCGTAGCGAACGTAGTGGTCTCGAGTTTCACTTTGAATGTACTTTGCTTCAAGCAGCGGATCTCTGAAAACAAGTGTGCTGTCATTCATGGATGCATCAAACCCGTGCTGCTTAAGCAGCGCCTCTTTCTCTGAGCGCTGATAGGGCGGCACGAAGCCTCCGTAGCCTGACTGGGTGTGATGCCCATGTTGTGGACGATGGGGCGAGTCGGATGGGTGATTGTACAGAGCGGGCAGGTTTGTTGCATTGCCAGAACCAGGTGAGGCTAGCGGGTTGGGCTGACCGGATGCATCACTCGAGCTTCGTAGCAACCCCGATGAGTACCGTTTTCTCGAAGACCGTAGGAGGAGCATCTTGTCGCTGGTAATGCCGCTACCGGTCGTGGTAGCATTAGCAGTAGAGCTGGTCATGTCCGCTCTCGAGTTGGTGTGGATATGGCAACACTTTACAACCAGCAATGGCTTCTCTTTTTGCGTGCGTGCGTGCGTGCGTGCGTGCGTGCGTGCGTGCGTGCGTGCGTGTGCGTGCGTGTGTCGATAAGACAAACCAAGCGGGGTCAAGCCCGCGACCCCTTGCGTGTCCAGAGTCCGATGTTGAGTGTGAACGAGGTAGGTTAAGCTCAACGTGGGGTCAACGGACAGAATAGTTATGCCAAAAGAGATCAGGACGCAATATGCCTGGTGCGGCCGATGCCTCTGATGCGTCTGGCAGGTATGGCGGGTGTGACAGGTGTGACGAGTGAGACGGGTGTGACGGGCGTGACGGGTGTGACAGGTTGCTGTGGGGCTGTACTAGCCCTAGTCCTGAGGCCCTGGAGTGGTCGGCCTGGTTGGGAGGTACGCCGGAGCCTAGCTCGCCAAAATCCGATGAAGGACGCTGTGTGGTGTGGTATGGGAGTAGAATCCAGTTCAAGTGTGGTGAGTGAAGAGCACGAGGTGGCGTCAGCGAGGTGGAATGCAGTGTAGATCCATGGTGTACCAAGGTGGTTCACGCGAATATTGCTAAAATGCAAAGCCCAGTGCGACAGGGTTGGGATAGGCCGGAGCTATACTCGTAGTGCTGTGGGTGCTGCGTCGAATGCGGGTGCGCACAGAGCGCCGCACGCGCCAGCAGTCCCGCAATGCGCCTCCAAATCTCGCGCCTTCGAGCCTTGGTTGGAGTCACTTTTCACCGGTCGGTTACTCGGTTTGAATTTTGGCCGGATCGGGTTAAGACAGGTTGCGTTTGAAATTCAAACCGCCGCCGAGTCCGCCCACATATTGCGAGCGCATATACTTATATTGAAATGCGCACAGCACAGCGCGCTCCACAATTCGAACAAACTTGATAGCCCCATTGCGTGTGGCGTGATAGACCTTATGCGCTGCGGAATACTCCCCCGAGCCCACGCGTCTTACTTTGCGGACGCGTCTGATATCCGTCCACAACCGTTTCCGGCTAGATACGCGCGCGCACGGGCGTCGGTGAGCCGAGCAGCGACCAGGACTTGGACATGGACATGAACATGAACATGAACATGGGCATGAGCATGAGCATGGGGGTCCAACCGAACGAGTGAGCGAGGCGGCGCTTGGCTTGGCTTGGCTTGGCTTGGCTAATTATATGTCGCGGATATGTCGCGTCGTCGTATCTTGCTCGCTTGGGTCGCTTGGGGGCTGATGAGTCATCATTGATTGAAGCGAGATTCGTGTATGGAGTGGATGGAGTGGATGGAGTGGAGCCCAGAGCGCCAGAGCGCAAGAGAGAGCCTTTTCAAGTGGTCACATCAACACCAGGATATCGCGTGAAGTTGCGTGTCATGTCATGTTATGTCGTGTATATATACCAGGGACGCGTGCGGATACGTCCTGTCGTCGCATGTTGTATCAAGCAAGCAAGCAAGCAAGCAAGCAAGCAAGCAAGCACTGCTCTGTCCAGCTCTGTCACTCACGCACCCCATGCATCCCCGATCTATACACACACACACACACACACACACACACACACACACACACACACACACACACACACACACACACACACACACACACACACACACACACACATC
>Ga0180217_1000271_pt1 | contig 96069 bp, 77 predicted proteins | sample eDN3rd37CBELigOP_FD_128521 | JGI IMG/M metagenome (GOLD analysis project Ga0180217, IMG submission 128521) | Enriched Organic Plus compost microbial communities from Emeryville, California, USA - eDNA 3rd pass 37_C BE-Lig OP (version 2) (version 2) ...
GGGGGGGGGGGGGGGGGGGGGGGGGGGGCGGGGGGGGGGGGGGGGGGGGCCGGGGCGGGGGGGGGGGGGTACCATGGGCGGCCATGGCGGCGATTCGGATTCTGCTGGCAGCGCGCCTGGTGGGACGGGGCGTGCGGCTGGCGCCGGACTTCGATGCGGTCGAGCGGCTGGGGTGGGGAGCGATGATCTACTTCGCCGTGATCTTCGCGGCGATGAAACTGCTGGGACGGCTGCCGCTGTTCATGGCGTTCGGCGTCGCGCTGGTGGCGACGGCGATCATGTTCGGGGCGTGGGGTGCGGCGGTGCTGATGATGGGACGTTGAATGGGCGCGGGATCAGACCTGACGCGGTGGCGGACTCAAGGCGCGCACGCTCGCCGAGGTTCCGCTGAACGGCTCAGGGGTGTGCGGGCTTGGGTTCGGTCTCGGAGACCGTGAGCACGATCTTGCCGCGGGTGTGCTTGGACTCGATCATCTCGTGGGCGGTGCGGGCTTCGCTGAGGGGGAGGGTGTGGGTGACGACGACGCGGAGGTCGCCGGAGTCGATGAGGCGGCCGATCTGGCGGAGGTCTTCGCCGCGGCGGTGGACGACCATGTTGGTGGTGCGGATGCCCGCCTCGCGGGCCGCGTCAAACGCGGCGGGGCCGGCGATGGTGATGAGGATGCCGCCCTTCTTCACGCACGCGATGGAGCGGTCGCGGGTCTCCCCGCCGACGGCGTCGAGGACGACGTCCACGTCCTTCGCGAAGTCCTCGAAGCGCTGGGTGGTGTAGTCCACCGCGACATCGGCGCCGAGTTCCTTGAGATATTCCTGGTTCCGGGTGGAGGCGGTGGCGATGACACGGGCGCCTTTCCACTTGGCGAGTTGGATGGCCATGGTGCCGACGCCGCCGGAGCCGCCGTGGATGAGGACGGTCTGGCCGGGCTGGAGGTCGGCGGTATCGAAGAGGGACTGCCAGGCGGTGAGGGCGGTGACGCCGACGGCCGCGGCCTCGGTGAAGGTGAGCGTGGCGGGCTTGGGGGCGGCTTCTTCGACGCGGACGATGGCGAACTGGGCATAAGCGCCGCCGCGGGCGATGGGGAGGCAGGCGTAGACCTCGTCGCCGGGCTTGAAAGCGGTGACGCCGGGGCCGACTTCCTCGACGGTGCCGGCGAGGTCGTAGCCGGGGGTGAAGGGAAGCGGGACCGTGCGGCCGCCGCCGCGGCGGACGTGGGCGTCAACCGGATTGACCCCCGCGGCGGCGACGCGGACGAGGATTTCGCCCTCACCGGGGGAGGGACGGGGGGCATCCTCAAAGACGAGGACCTCGGGGCCGCCGTGGCGGTGGAAGCGGACGGCTTTCATGGTGGGGGCTGGCTGGGCCGGAGGTGATGCGGCGGGAGGGGTGGGGAGGGTAGCGGCGAGGGTGGTGAGCAGGATGAGAATGAGGGTGGTGGGGAGGGGCATGATCTGATGCTCCATCAGGATGAGAGTGGGGGCCACCGGCTCAGACCAGCCGATCCTCCTTGGCGATCCCCAGCGCCGGCCGCACGTCCACCTGCACGAGGTTCTCGCGGCCGAGACGTTCGGCCTGGAGGCGACGGGCGGTGTCGGGGTCGACGTAGTCGGAGTGGCAGGAGAGTTTCTTGCCGGCCGCGGGAGCGTCCGACTCTGCGTCCGAGGCGCCGTTCTGCGCGGCGGCGGAGGCCATCGTCTTCTTCGTCTTGGTCGCGAGTCGGTGGATCTCCTCCGGGCTCAGGACGCCGCGTTTCTCGAGGATTTCGCGCTGCTCGGGGGTGAGGGCGTCGGAGCGGACGGGCTTGCCGCGGGCGAAGCCTTCGGCCTTGCCGGAGGCGAAGTCCTGGATCTCCTTGGAGATGCGGACGGAGCACCAGTCGTGGCCGCACATGGCGCAGAAGTCGGTGTCCACGTCGAGGTCCTCGTCGTGGTACGCGCGTGCGGTGTCGGGGTCGAAGGCCAGTTCGAAGTGCTTCTCCCAGTTGAGCGCGGCGCGGGCTTTGGTCAGGTCGTCGTCGCGGTCGCGGGAGCCGGGGATGCCCAGGGCGATGTCGGCGGCGTGGGCGGCGATGCGGTAGGCGATGCACCCCTGCTTGACGTCGTCCTTCTTCGGCAGGCCCAGGTGCTCCTTGGGGGTGACGTAGCAGAGCATGGCGGCGCCGTGATACGCCATGGCGGTGGCGCCGATGCAACTGGTGATGTGGTCGTAGCCGGGGAACATGTCCGTGACCAGCGGGCCCAGCACGTAGAACGGCGCGCCGTGGCAGAGGGCGCGCTGGATCTTGGCGTTCCACTCGATCTGGTCGAAGGGGACGTGGCCGGGGCCTTCGATCATGACCTGCACGCCCTTGCGCCAGGCTCGCTCGGTCAGTTCGCCGAGGGTCTCGAGTTCCGCGAGTTGCGCGTCGTCGGTCGCGTCCGCCAGGCCGCCGGGGCGCAGGCCGTCGCCGATGGAGAACGTCACGTCGTACTGGCGGAGGATGTCGCAGATCTCCTCCCAGTGCTCGTACATGATGTTCTCGCGGTTGTGCACGAGCATCCACTTGGCCAGCAGCGAGCCGCCGCGGGAGACGATGCCGATGAGCCGGTTCTTGACGTACTTGAGGTGCCCGCGCCGCACGCCTGCGTGGATCGTGAAGTAGTCCACGCCCTGACGGGCCTGGTGGTGCAGCGCGTCGGCGATGACCTCCCAGGTGAGATCCTCGATGCGCCGGCCGATGATCATCGAGTAGATCGGCACCGTGCCGATGGGGACGGTGCTCTCGCGGATGATGGCCTCGCGGCACTCGTCGAGGTTGCCGCCGGTGGAGAGGTCCATCACCGTGTCGGCGCCCCAGCGCTCGGCCCACTTGAGTTTCTCGACCTCCTCCTGCGTGCCGCTGGAGATGGGGCTGGCCCCCATGTTGGCGTTGACCTTCGTGCGGCTGGCGCGGCCGATGCACATCGGGTCGAGTTTGTACTTGAGATGGTTGATGTTGGCCGGGATGACCATGCGCCCGGCGGCGACCTCGTCGCGCACCTGCTCGGGAGTCAGGTGACCCTCGCGCTCGGCGACACGCTTCATCTGCGGCGTGACGACGCCGAGGCGGGCGTACTCAAGTTGCGTAACCGGCGAGAAGTTCCGCGGGTAGCGCACCTCCAGCACCTCGCCCCGCGCGGTGCGGAACGTCACCGAGGGCTGGTCGCCGTTGGAGGACTGCGCCTCGCCGTAGGCCCGCAGCGGCGTGTCGTCGGGCGCTCGCCGCACCGACCATTCCGGCGGCAGGAAGTCCCACGCGGTCTTTGACGACGGCGGCGGCATGCCCGGCGTGTCCGGAGACGAGAACATGAGCGGGCCGCCGATGTCGGGCGCATTGGCGAACGAGCCCGGGGTGGTCACGCCGGGCGTGCGGCCGGGGTTGTACGCGCCGCGCAGCGGGGGGCGGAAGCGGGAGAGAGGGCGGTCGCTGGTCGTCATTGGGCACCTCGAGCGAGCGGGGATGGGCGGGTCTGGGAGCGCGGAGTTACAGCGGGGCCGCGGTGGTGAGAGGCGCGGCGAAGGGGTGGAACGGAAGAACGAGGAGTTCCTGGCACGTGTCGCTTCCCTCCGCCGGTGCGAACCGGATCAGGTTCAACGGGTGCATCTCAGCGGCGGCCTTCCCCCGATCCCCGGCTGGCCGCCGCGCCCCGAGCGAACGGGTCAGGATAGCCGCGAGCGGCCCGCCGCGTCGCGGGGTGGGGCGCGGGCGGCGGAGGACCGCATCGCCGAGCCGGCTCGTCAGTCCCCCTCGTCTTCTTTCTCGCCGCCTTCGGCCTGATCGTTCTTCCGGCGCTCTTTTCACGGCAGCGGGCGCAGGCTCCGCGGGCGCGGGGTCGGCGTAGTCCACTCGCCGAGGAAGTACAGGCGAAGCGCCGAGAGGGCGGCGTCGTAGGTGGACCGCTCGTGCGGGATCAGGGTTCGCCCCGGGGCGGACTGGGCATAGGTGGGGGCGAACGGAGTTGGGAAGACCACCGGGTCGGTGACGCGGCGGCAACTGTCGATGAACTCCTGGGCGGCGCGGACTCGGGCGGGGATCTGTTGTGGCGGCCTCTTGCTCATGGGTGTACGGATGCGGGCGCGGAGTGTCGGCGCAGCGGCTGTCTGCCGCTGGTGCGTGTGAACGTCGGGTTCAGATAAATCGTGCTGATCGGATCAGCGCGGGGCTCAGCCCGCGCGGAGGACGACCCAGCCGCGGCGGAAAGCCGCGGCAACGAAGATGCGTGTTGGGGTGTGCATCGCGCGCATGGGGGACGCCCGAGGTTGAGTGACGGGTGCTGCCGACAAGCGTACCGCGCGGGGGGCGGCGGCCAAGCCGCGTCTCGGGGAGGGTGGGGCGCAAGGCAACAGCGGGTCCCGGGGCGTGTCTGCTCCGGGGCCCGCTGCGATGGGCGCCGAGTCTGGCCGACGCTGGGTCAGGAGCGGTGTTCGTCCACGGTCTTGTGTTCGCCGGGAGCGAGCCGTGGGGAACAGGTCAGAAGTTGAAGTTGGCCCAGGGGTTCGTGCTGGTGATGGTGTTGGGGCCGGTGATCATCGGGCCGATAGCCTGGCCGCCGGTGAGGACGAACGGATTCGCGCCGTGGACGTTGTTGCGGACGATGATGTTGCTGCTGTCATCGGTGTGGATGCCGCGATCGTTGCCGGTGCACGTGTTGCCCTCGATGCGGTTATTCTCGCCGAGGGCGTGGATGCCGGCCGCGTCCGCGCTGAAGCCGACGCCGTTGAGTTGGGAGACGTTGTTGAGAACGACGCTGTGCTCGATGACGCGGATGCCGTCGGCGTTGTTGCCCTGGGCGATGCAGCCGGTGACGATGCAGCCGCTGCCGGCGTCGAAGCCGGCGAGCGTGTTCTCGCGGGCGACGCAGGTGGTGAAGACGCTGTGGGTGCCGAAGAAGCCCGAGCCGCCGTTGGCACGCGCCGTGCAGGCGGTCAGCACGCAGCCCGCGGCGTTGGCGTTGACGCCGTGGCCGGAGTTGTGCAGCGCGGTGCAATGGTCGGCGGTCACGCCCTGGCTGAACTGGAAGCCGGTGCCGTTGCTCCGGGCGACGCAGTGGGCGAGGGACGAGCCTTCGCTGGCGAGGAAGCCGATGCCGTTGTTGTCGCGGGCCTGGCAGCCGGTCACGACGCTGTCGGTGCCGACGGAGAAGCCGCCCCCCTGGTTGGCGGTGGCGACGCAGGCGGTGTAGACGGCGCTGTTGCCCTCGAACCCTCTTCCGCCGTTCTGGCGGGCGGCGCACGATTCGTACACGGTGCCGAAGCCGCTGGCGCTGAAACCGGCCTGGGAGTTGGCAAGAGCGGAGCAGTTGGTCGCGGTGGAGGCGACGCCGAGGACGAAGCCGGCGCCGTTCGTACTGGAGACGCACTCGGAGATCGCGGAGGACTCCTCCACGCGGATGCCCGTGCCGCCGTTGGCCTTGGCGATGCACCGGGTGACGACCGACGCGGGGCCGACGTCGATGCCGTTGCCGCTGTTGTCGTGGACGGTGACGCTGTCGATCAGCGTGGAGCGGTCCTGGTCGGCGGTGACGATGCCGCCGCTGAGCCAGTGGGCGACGGCGCCGTTTCGGATGGCGATGCGCCCGTTGCTCACGCCGCCGGTGGTGGTGATGCCGCGGAGCGAGCCGGGCCCGCCGGCGACGCGGAATCCGTTGAGGTCGATGGTCACGTCGCCGCTGGCGCTGATCTCGATGCCGTGCTTGCCGGGAGCGCCGATGACGTCGGCGGTGAGGTAGTACGATCCGGGCTGGGTGATGCGGAAGACGCTGTCGGCGTCGCCCGGAGTTGTGGCGAGGCTGATCGGGGTTCGGGGCTCGGGCCCCGGGGTGGGAACGACCGGACCGGACGGGGGCGTGAGCGGGCCGGCCAGCGCCGGGACGGCAACGGCGACAAGGATCGCGGCTGCGCGGATCATGGGTGGCCTCCTGTGATTCGTGGTGCGCTCTGACACGCACCGGCCGCCGGGCGCCCGGCTCACACGAGGCCGGAGGAACGCCGGGGCGTGGCCCGGGGCTGCCGCGGCCGTGAGGCCGGCTTCGTCGATCTCACAGGTGAGGATGCCACCCCGCAGGTGCTGGCTGGCCGGGCGGCCGCCCGGTCACTGCACGATGTTCGCGGCGGGGTGGGCCGACGCCGGGACGGCGCCGAGGTCGGCCCCGTTCTGGACCATGATGAACGGGCCGTAGACGTTGCGGGTGGCGATGATGAACGGCGTGCCGCAGGACCTGAAACTGTTGCGGACGATGAGGTTGTTCGGGCCTTCGATGGCGATGCCGATGCCGGCGTGGGTGATGATGTTGGCTTCGAACGTGTTGAGTTCGCCGCTGGCGGTCAGGATCACCCGAACGCCGTCGATGCTGCCCGGCTGGCCGGTGATGGTGAAGCCGTTGAGGTCCAGCGTGACGTTCCGCGCGGCGAAGACCACGCCGCTCTTGCCGGCGGGGACGGTGATGTTGCCGGTCAGGTAGTAGGACCCCGGCTGCGTGATCACGCGGACCGCGTTCTGATTCCCGGGCGTGGTCCCAGGGTCCACGGGTGTCCGCGGCTCGACCTGTGACAGTGTCTTGTGCGTGGGCGTGACGGGACGGTCAGGAGTGCGATCGGGTTTCGGCGGATCATGGTGATGCTCCGGGCCGCCGTGCGATGGGGCGGCTTACCCCGGATGTGCGAGAGCCCGGTGGGGGCGGGCCACTGGGGAGGGGGGACAGTTCCCGGTCCCACGGAATCGGGGTGACCCGGGAGTTACGGGACGGGCGGTGGGGGAATGCTCCGCGCCGGGGGATGGGGGAAAGACCCGGGGTGGCAGCGAGCGACTTCGGGCTCAGCGGGGCGCCGGACGGACCGATGGGCTCCGGCGGGTGCGCGGGGGCCGGCCGGAGGCACGCATATGTCGCTCGCGAAGGGACTGGCGGTCAGTGTTGTGTGCGGCGGGATTGGGGCCGTGGCGTGGGCCGGCCTGACATACGCGACCGGATGGCAACTGGGGTTGGTGGCCGTCGTGGTCGGCGGGGCGGCCGGGTTCGGCATGGCCCACGGCAGCGGGGGGCGCGGCGGCGCACAGGCGGGCTTGCTGGCGGCTCTGGTCGCCCTGGTGGCAATCCTCGCGGGGAACTTCGCGGCGGCACAGGTGATGGTCCGCAAACACCTGAGCGACTCGGGGATCACCGAGGAGGGCGCGATCAACGCGATCGCGCAGGAGATCTACCACGACATGACGGCGGTGGGGGAGACGTTCGAGGGCGCCGAGCGGGACGCGGAGACCGGGTGGCCGGTGATCGTGAGCTACCGGGCCCGGATGCGGTGGGAAGGGATGTCCGAGGAATCGCGCCGGGAGTTCCTGGCCGCGAAGGCCGCAGGGCTCAGGCAGGACATGGAGGAGGCCGCGCCCCTTGCGGGATTGGCGGCGTTTCTGGTCATGACCCTTCATTGGAAGAGCCTGGCCATCATCGCGCTTGGGGTGGTGACGGCGTTCAGGATCGGGTCCACCGACGCGAAGGCCGAGGCGGAGGCCCGCGGCGTCGCGCTCGATGATGAGCCGACGATGGCCGGGGCGCACTTTGGCTCGTCAGGCTCAGAGAACCCGACTCATGCGGGCGCGGTGGCGGCCGTGGATGACGAGTTGGCCGCTGCCGGGTACCGGCTGCCGCCGATGCGGGAGCCGGCGGAGGACAACCTGCCGAGCATCGAAGAGATCATGCGCAAGCACGCCGCTGCCCAGCACCGGGGTGGGGGTGACGCGGAACGTGCCGAGGCGGCATGAGGCCGTGGGGGCGAGCGAGTAGGTGAAGTTCCTTCAGGGTGGCTGGCGCCCAGCGTGCCCGGGACGCCACATCCACACCTGTCGCCGTCCGGAACCGGCTCACGGGACCGGCGGTCCTGCTTTTCCCTGACGTCTTCGGGGCCGCTGGCTTGGGGCCGGAGACCGGACTCACACCAGGGGTTCGCCGAACGTCCTACCGATAAGGTGTCAGTGCGCCCCCGGGGGGCTGGGTGGGGGCGGACGGAGCGGACCATGAGCATGACACGGACGGCGATCGTGGCCTTTGTCCTTGCCGCAGGCGTTCCGGTCGGTCTCGGCCCGGTTGGGGGGGCCATCGCGGCGACGGCCGAGCCTCGGGAGGAGCGGGTGGACCTGCGGCCGAAGTTCCGGCCCGGGCAGCAGATCCGCTACACGATGGACATCGACTCGTCGACCGCCGTCACCAGCGACCAGATGCCGGAACTGGACCAGGAGCAGAAACTGCGGCAGCAGATCACGTTCGTCCTGCGCGTGGTGGAGACGGGGAGCGACGGGTCCACGATCCAGATGGTCTACGAGCGGGTGAAGGTGAACGTCGAGTCCGAAGGGTTCACTGCGTCGTACGACAGCGCTGCGCCCCGCCCGGCCAAGCCCGGGGCGACGCCGCGCGAGAAGCGCAAGGACGACCGCCGGCCGCGTGACGCCGATCCCGCCCACGGCGAGCCGGGTACGGGCGTCCCGGGGGGGATGCCGACGCTCGCGGACATGAGCGACGATGAACTCCTCGCCGCGGCGATGGAGGGGATTGCGGGCACGGTGGTGACGATCGACCTCGACGCCGCGGGGAACATCAAGAGCGTTCGCGGAACCGAGTCGCTGTCCGGTGGCGGGGTGTTGCCGGGTCTGCCGGGGGGAGGGGGGATGGGGTTGCCGGTGCCGTCCAAGGGGGCAAACGGGCCGTGGTCGATCAGTTCCCCGGGGCAGTCCGGCTTCGCCCGCGTCGGGGAGTCGTGGACGACGACCAGTTCGCTGGGCAACACGCCGCTGGGGGCATTCGAGATGGTGACGCGGTACACGCTGCGCTCGGCCGCGGGCGGGCGGGCGGAAATCGCCATCAGCGGCGGGATCGAGGCGAGCAGCGCCTCCTCGGCGCCGGGGAGCGCCGGGGGCGCGCAGGTCCGCGAAGCCCGCTACAACGGGCGGTGCATCTGGGACACCAACCAGGGCCAACTGCGCGAGATGACCACGACGCAGTCGGCGACGATCGAGGGATCGGGCCTCGGCGTGCCGATGCGGATGAAATCAAACACCGAAATGCGCGTGCGCCGGGCGGGGTGACTCCTACTCGCCCTCAACCGGCTGGCACCCCAGCGCCCGCAGGAACATGGCGATCAGGTGATCGGTCACGAGTTTGAAGAGTTCGGTGAACTCACCGATCTCCTTCGCCGCCGCGCGGATCTGCGGCGCGGTGGCCGGACCGAGCATGGTGCGCTGGTAGAGGTCGTCGGCGAGCGGGAACCGCGAGACGGTGCGGCCACGCTCGCTCTCGTGGTGGGTCTGCAGGACACCCCTGGCGCCGATCATCGCGGTCAGCGACGTCTCCGCCGCGGAGTGGTCCCAGTGGATCGCGATGTTCTCGGGGATCGGCTGGATGAGGCGGCAATAGATGGTCGCCGGGTTCTTGTGGTCGATCTCCGCCTTGAGCGTCTGGAACTTGAGGTAGATCTCCTCGCCGCGGGTATACGCGAAGAGTTCCTCGGCCAGGTCGATGACCTGCTCGAAGGCGTCCACGGCCTCCTTGAGGGCGTTGACGAGCAGGGCGAGCATCACGACGCGGTCGCCGCGGGCGGCGGCGTGGCCGAACTCGATGGCGTACCCCTCATCCAGAACGAGTTGCAACGGGCGGTAGAGCGAATCCACCGTGTTGCAGACGACCATGAGGCGGATCATCTCGTGGCCGCGCCGGCGGTCGGCCAGAGGAGTCGCGAGGGTGCCGTCGATGCGTGGCATTGCGGGGTCTCCCTTTCCCGCGTGGGTCGGACTCACGCGAACGCAAGTGCGTGTGGCGCAGGTGGATCGGCGCGCGAGGCAGGCGGGATCGGCGGCGGCACGCACGCAGACCGCTCTTGCCGGAAACTGGGCGAGAGGCGCCGGAGAGAGCGCCCGCGACGGCACGTCCGTCGCCGCGGCGGCGTCCGATAAGCGGCCGGCGTTCATGCACCGGCTCACAGCGGCCGGTACCCTCCGGGCGTGCGGGTGCTGATCACCGGTGCAAGCGGGTTCATCGGCGGCGCCGTCGCGCGGCGGCTGCTCGCCCGCGGGGACACGGTCGTGGCCCTCGTGCGTCCGGGAAAGGAGCCGGAGCGCATCGCACGCCTCCGCGCGGCGGGGATTGACGTGCGTGAAGGCGACGTCCGCGACGCCGAGTCCGTGCAGCGAGCCGCCGCCGGATGCGACATGGCCGTGCACAGCGCCGGGCATCCGCGGGCGGGGTCGTGGCGGACGTTCCGCGCCGTGCACGTCGAGGGAACGCGGAACGTGGTGGAGGCGTGCCGGCGGGCGGGTGTCAGGCGCGTGGTGAACATCGCGTCGCAGGCCGCACTGTTCGCGGGGAAGGACCTGGTCGGCAAGGACGAGACTTGCCCCTACCCGACGCGGCACATCGACCCGTACAGCGCGACGAAGGCGGAAGCGGAGCGGGTGGCCCTCGCGGCCAACGACCCGGGGCGGCTCGAGGTGACGAGCCTGCGGCCGGCGGTCGTCTGGGGGCGTGGGGACACGACCATCCTTCCCGTGCTGGTGCGGCTGGCGCGCGGGCCGCTGGGAGTGCCGATGTGCGGCGACGGCCGGAACATCGAGGCGACGACGCACGTCGAGAACCTCGTGGACGCTGTTCTGGCGGCGCTGACCGCGCCGGCGGCGCCGGGCCGGGCGTACTTCATCAACGACGGCTTCACGATCACCTGGCGGGAGTTGATCGAGCGCATGCTCGCCGCCGCCGGCGTGCGGGCCAGATTCGTGCGCGTGCCGTGGGGATTGGCGGTGGGGGCGGCTTGGATGATCGACCGCGCGGCGGGGCTGCTCGGACTGCCGGTGCCCCTGGCGCTCTTCGGCGTGCGGTCGGCGATGACGTCACGGTCGTTCGACAACACCCGGGCCCGCACGGAACTGGGGTACGTGCCGCGCATCGGCCTGGAGGACGGTTTGGCGGATCTCGCAGCATGGGTCCGCGAGATCGGCGGCGCGGGGGCGCTGATCGGGCGGCGGGGGTCAGTCAGCGCCGCGCCGGTGCAAGCAGCGCCATAGCGAAAGTACGCTCACCTGTCGAGCAGAGCCGCGGCAAGCGCGGGACGCGGCCGCTCGGCGCCGGACGCGGTCGCGGTGACGACCTCGATGGCGCGCCGGTGCGTCGGCGTGGGCACGCCGGCCCGCTCCCCGGCGCGGACGATGGCGCCGCACAGGTGATCGATCTCCCCCGGCCGGCCGCGCCGCACGTCGCCGGCAAGGGCGGTGATCACGCCCCGGGCCTGCCACGTCGCGACGGCCGCGGCGAGGCTGCCGATGACCGGCGCGCCGAAGACCGCGGCGAGGGTCGTCGGCCGCGTCCCGCCGACATGAGCAAGCCGCCACCCCGACGCCCGCGCAACGGCCACACCTTCGCGCAGCAACGCAAGGAACGCGCGTCGCCCGTCGCGGCTTGCAAAGACTTCGCCCATGGTGCAACCCATCACGGCCGTGACAGGGTCGAGGCTGGAGTTGATCAGGAGTTTGGCGCGGCGGTGCGCATCGATGTCGTCGCTGAGGCGGGCGCGGATTCGCTGCGGGTCGATGGCGCGGAGCAGACGAGCCGTGGCGTCGCGGACGGCGCGGCGCTGGAGCGTCAGCCAGCCGGCTCGCGTGCGGCAGGCGCGGCCGGGGGCGATCGTGCGCACGCCGAACTCGACGACGCCGCGGGCAAGCGGCCTTCTGTGAAGCAATCGATCCGTACTCTTGTTCTCGCGGGTGTCCTGGGATGCGCGGCGGGGGCGGCTCACGCCGAGGACACAGCGCAGTTCATCTTCGCCGACGTCGGCACGACACACACCGGGTTCATCTTCCCCGGCGACCCGCGCATCGGGCGCGAAGTCGTCCTCGCCCGCATCTTCCTGGTCGTCGAAGTCTTCCCGGGGGCCGACGCGGCCGACTTCGACACGGACCTCACGCTCCCGATCAGCGCGGCGGAGGGCGCCACGCCGGTGGTGGCACTCACGGGGACAGGGCTGGGGTGGTCGGGCTCCGGCACGTTCACGTACATGACGGAGACGACGCTGCACAACGGGACCTTCATCCAGACGCTCTTCGGCGCCGCGACGTCGCCGATGGACGCGGTGATCCACGAGGACTCGTACGTCGAACTGGTCTTCGCGCCGGTCCCGGCGCCGGGGACCGCAGCCCTCGCGGCGGCGGCGGGGATCGTCGCGGCGCGTCGGCGCAGGCGGTAATCGGCCCCTGAGTCCGGGGCTCACAGCCGGTGTAGTTTCACTCCCTTGGGGGTCGCGCGGGGCGCACGCCGCGCGGCCCCATTTGTATGTTCTCACCCATCGGCCGTTCGCGCGGGAGTAGACTGCCGCGTGCGGCAAAGGAGGTTCTGGTGCGTTGGATCCTCTGCATTGGCGCGAGTCTGATGGCGGCCGGGGTAGCGTTGGGTCAGACGACCTACCACGTTGCGCCGCCTCCGGCCGGCAACGACGCCAACCCCGGCACGGCCGCCGCGCCGTTCGCGACGATCCAGCGCGGGGCGCAGGCCGCGCAGGCGGGGGACACGGTGGTGGTCGCGCCGGGCACGTACGCCGGGTTCAACGCCGTCCGCTCCGGCGCCCCGGGGGTTCCGATCACCTTCCGCGGCGAGCCGGGGGCGGTGATCGCGACCGCCGCGGCGCCGCACAACGGCAACAACCACCGTTCCCGCATCAACCTCGACTCGGTGTCTTGGATCGTGATCGAGGGCTTCGAGGTCGTCGGCACGCACGACCAGCGGAACTCCAACGAGGGGATCCGGCTGGTCGCGCCGCCGGGGTTCGCAGGCGGTGACGTCGTCATCCGCAACTGCCACGTGCACCACCACGGGAACCGGTGCATCTTCTCGGGGCACTACAACCGGATCACGATCGAGGAGTGCCTGATCCACGGCGCGGCCGATGAGCACGGGGTCTACCTGTCGAACTCCGGCGACGACCACGTGATCCGCCGCAACGTGATCCACTCCAACGCCGCGGCGGGGATCCACCTCAACGCCGACGCGTCGGAGGGGGGCGACGGGGTCATGACCGGCCTGCTCGTGGAGGCCAACGTCATCTTCAACAACGCGGTTGGGGCGAACTACATCGACATCAATGGCACGCCGCAGACGCGCCCCGGCGGCGGTTCGGGGATCAACTGCGACGGCGTGCGCGACTCGCGCATCGTGAGCAACTTGCTGTACGGCAACCACGCCAGCGGGATCTCGCTGTACCGCATCGACGGGCTCCTCGGAGCCGGGAACAACGTCGTGGCCAACAACACGGTCGTGCAGCCCTCGGACGGGCGGTGGGCGCTGAACATCCAGGACGACAGCAGCGGCAACGTGCTCTTCAACAACATCCTGCTGAACTTCCACTCGTTCCGCGGAAGCATCGACATCTCGGCCGCGTCGCTCCCGGGGTTGGTGAGCAACCGGAACATCGTGATGGACCGGTTCATGATCGGCGGCGCATCCGCGACGCTGGCGGGGTGGCGTGCGGCGACCGGGCAGGATGCCGACTCCGTGGCGCTGCCGGCGTCCGCCTGGCCGGCGCTCTTCGTTGATCTGGCCGGCGACGACTACCGGTTGCCGCCGGGGAGCATCGCACGCGACGCGGGGATCCCGGCCCTCGGCGGCCGCGCAGCGCCGCGCACCGACGCCGCGGACGAGCGCCGGCCGCAGGGTCGCGCGTACGACATCGGCGCCCACGAGCACATCCCCGAGTGCCCGGCGGACTGGAACGGCGACGGCGTGCCGACCTCAGCCGACATCAGCGCGTTTCTGAGCACGTGGCTCATGGGCGCCGTCGCGGAGAACGGCCTGGGGGATTTCAATGGCGACGGGCCGGTCACCAGCACCGACATCGCGGCGTTCCTGACGGCCTGGCTGGAGGCCGTGACGCAGGGGTGCTGAGCCTCAGTCGGCGCCTTCCTCCGCGGGCCACGGGCGGCCGAGCCAATCTTCATATGCGGCCCGCTGCTCGGGCGTCGGCTCCGGCGTGCGTTTGAGCACCCACGAACCATCGGGCTTGCCGGCGAGCGTCAGCACAACGGTGCGAAGTTCATCGCGCCGGAAGAGCGTGAACTCGACCCGGTCGCCGGGCTTGTGGCGCGCAAGGTGGGTGTCGAGCCCGCTCTCGAAGCGGCGGCCGTTGATGGCGATGATCTCGTCGCCCACGAGAACGCCGGCGAGCGCGGCGGGCCCGTCGGCGTACACCGCGGAGACACGCGAGCCGCCAAGTTTGAGGCCGGCGTAGGGCTTCTGCGCGGGCGTGCCGTCGTCGTTCTTCTCCGCGGGCTCAAAGAGAAGGTCGATGCCGACGGTGCGCAGCGCGCTCTCCAGCGGCAGGTCGCCGGGGCGGTTGATGTGCTGGTCGAAGAAGGCGGTGAAGTCCGACCCGGTGAGTTCTTCCAGCACGCCGACGACGTCCTCGACGCGGTACCCGCCGCCGGAGAGCGGAAAGCGCTCGTACAGCGTCCGGAGGACATCGTCCAGCGAAACGCGGCCGGCGCTGCGTGCGCGCACCTCCATGTCCAGCAGCAGCGACACCAGGGCGCCCTTGGTGTAGAACGACACGGTCGAGTTCACGCTGTCGGGCGTCTGCCGGTTGTACTTGATCCACGCGTCGAACGAGGCGTGGGCGAGCGACTGCACGTGCAGGCCGGGGCGGGCCCGCTCCGTGGTGATGGTGTCGCCCAGAAGTTCGAGATAGTCGTCCGGCGTCATCAGCGGCTTGCCGTTGGGACCGGTCGCGCGGACGAGGCACAGGTCGTCGTAGTAACTGGTCGTGCCCTCGACGAGCCACAGGAGCGTCGTGTAGTTCTCGCGCTGGTAGTCGTACGGCCGCAGGTCGGCGGGGCGGAGTTGCTTGACGTTCCAGGTGTGGAACATCTCGTGTGAAATCAGGCCGAGGAAGCGCCGGTACCGGGCGCCGCCGCGATCTTCGAATGCGGCCCGCGACGTCTGAGCGACAAACGAGTTGAGGTGCTCGGTGCCGCCGGAGCCGTCGGGGGTGATGTGCAGAATGAGCACGTAGCGGTCGTACGGCAGGTTGCCGAACATCGCGTGCTGCGTGCGGACGATCGCGGCGAACTCCGCCGCGATGGTGTCGTGGTCGCGGGCCATCGCCCCAGGAGGCCACGCCACGATCTCGTGCGGGATGCCGTCCACGTCGAACCGGATCAGGTCGTGGAGGCCGATCTCCAGGGGTGAATCGACCAGCACGTCGTAGTCCGGGGCCAGCAGCGAGCCCGGCGCAGTCGGGTCGGGCGCCAGGCCGGTGGCCGTGCGCCAGCCCTCGGGGGCGCGGACCGTGACGCGCAGCGGGTGGGAGCGGTGCTCCGCCGTGTAGACGAAGGCCGTCGAGGGGGAGAGGAACGCGTGCGAATCATCCACGTGCCGCGTGCGGTCCTTGAGAGAGTTGGCGTAGACGGTGTAGCGGACGGTGACGTCGCGCGGCCCTGTTCTGCCGCGTGGGAGCGTGATGCGCCATGTGGACTTGTCGATCTTCTCCGCCGGCAGCGGCGCGCCGTCGGCGAGCGACGCCGCGAACGTGCGGATCGTCCCGGCGGGGTCGAGGACCACGTAGCGCCCGGGCCGCCACACGGGGAGCATGACGTCGAGCGTCGGCGTGGTCACGCCCGGGAACGTGGCCTCGATGTCCACGGTCTGCGTCTGCGGACGGTCGAGGTGGACGACGTACTCGACGCACGCGGGTTTGGCTGTCGCGGCGGGCTGGGCCACGGCCATGCGGCCGGCCAGCGAGGCCGCGATGAGCGCAGCGGCGATCAGGGCGGAGAGTAACTTCATGGCGGCGGTGTGGAGCATGGAAGCGTCAGGCGCTGGGAAGGCCGGTCAGGCGGCGGATGAGGGCATCGATCTTCGGCGGAACCGGCATCACGCTCAGCCGCGGCAGGCGGAGCAGGTCAAAGCCCTCAAAGCGCTCGTCCGCCTTCATCTCGTCGAGGGAGAGCGGCTTCTTCGCTTCGGCGACGGGCGCGAGGTCGAAGACGGCGAACTTCGGCGCCCCGGCGCTGTTCAGCCCCGGCTTCTTCGGGTCCTCGTACGGCGCTGAGATGATCTTCGCCAGCCCGATGATGCGGCGCTCGTCCCCGGTGTGGTAGATGAACGCCTGATCGCCCTTCTTCGCCGCACGGATATGAGCGAGCGCGGCGGGGTTCGTCACGCCGTCCCAGGTCGTCTTCTTGTCACGGGCCAGGTCGGCGTAGGCGTACACCGACGGCTCGGTCTTCAGCAGATAAGTCGTCATGCGGCGGAGCGTAACGCAAGAGTCTCACCCGCGCAGGCGGATGGGAGCACGGACCAACGACAGCGCCCCGCCTAGTGGGCCCGGGCGGGGCGCTGCCACACGAGACTTGTGATGCCGTCGGGCGCGGTATCAGGCCGGGTTGTCAGCGGCCGGCTTCTCGCCGCCGTGGCACGTGTTGGCCTTGCCCTCGCACCCCTCGCCGGTGGTCTTGCAGCAGTCGCTGGCGGCCTTGCTCTTGCAGCAGGACTCGGCCTCCTCGGTGTCGCTGGTGGCGATCGCCTTGCCGCCGCCGAGGGCGCAGCAGGAATCGGCCTTGACATCCGCCGCGGGGGCCGTGGCGACGACGTCGCGGCCGCCGCAGCAGGCGCCGCAGCCGCCGACGAAAGACTTGTACGCGGCGAAGGTGCCGAAGCCGGCGGCGAGCAGGCCGGCGATGCCGAGGATGGACGCGACGGTCGTGGAGCCGGTTCGGGTGTTCATCGGTGGGATCCTCCGGGCTGGTACCGGTCTGCGGCGATCGCGCGGCGGAACGAACGCCGCACTCGTCGAGTGTAGCCGATCGTTGGGGTAGGGGCACCCGAAAAGGGGCATCCGCGGGCGCTTGAGGCGGGTGGCCGGTTGTGCGGACCGGGGGGCTGGGAAGGGGCGGGACGGGGGGCGTGGGCGGGCTGGGGAGAGTCCGCGGACGCTGGCGTTCAGGAGGGCCGGGGAGGGGTCGATACAGGGGACGCCCCTCGGTCCGCCCGAGGTCCGCGCCGGCGGCCATCGCCTCGCGGGCGCAGCGGCTCAGGGGTGGTTATCCGACCTTCAACCAGCCAGGTGCGTGCCATGAATACTGGTCCTGCGGGGAACAAGACGGGTCACTCCAAGGCGACCGACGAGGTACGGCGCGGGCCCGGAGGCGTGGTGGGGCCCGCCGACGACCACGGCGCAGAGCCGGGGGACGAGATCCTGCGCGCGATCGGCGAGTTGCAGTCGGGGCTCGGGGGGCTCAAGGCCCTGCAGGAGCAGACGGTCAAACTGGGGGAGGAACTGGCCAAGAAGCGTGCGGCCATGGCGGCCGAGCACGCGCGGCTGGCGGCCCTGCGGCAGGAGGTCGCCGCGGAGCGGGAGGCGGTGGAGGGGCTGAAGAAGGAACTGGCCGCGGCGCAGGCGGAACTGGCGGAGCGCCAGGGGCAGATCGAGGAGGCCGCGGAGAAACTGGCGGCGCTGCGCAAGGAACTGGAGGCGGGGAAGGCGGAGGTCGCGGCGGCACGCGAGGAACTCAAGGCCGAGCGGGCCCGCCTGGAGGCGATGCGTGCCGACGGCAAGGGCGGGCGCACCCGCGAGGCGGACGCGAAACTCGCCGCGGCGGAAGCGAGGGTGGCCGAACTCAACGGCCAGGTCGCGCGCCTGACCAAGCAACTCGACAACGAGACCGCGGCGCTGAATGCGAAACTGAGCGAGACCGCGGCGGAGCGCGCGAGCCTTGAGGCAAGGATCGCCTCGCTGGAGCAGGAACTGGCCGCGGCGCGGGCCGGGGGTGGAGGGGGCCAGGGGGGGCTGGAGGAAGTGGCGCGACAGGCCGGTCTGGCCGCGGACATGCTGACGTGGAACTCCCGTCGGCAGGAGCGGCTGCGGCGGTACCGGACGCTGCTGCAGGTCGAGGCACGCAAACTCGTGACAGCCAAGGAGGCGCTGTCGAAGCGCCAGGCCGAGTGCGAGGCGATGCTGGCGCAGCGGGCGAAGTTGAACCAGGCCCTCGAGGGCGTCAAGGCGCTCGAACGGAAACTCGAATCGCAGCGTGCCCGCACGGGGGCGGCGGCGACGGTGTTCCTCGTCATGGGCACGATCGCGGTGATCCTCGCGATGGCGTGGCAGGTGACCAGCCACGTGCGGCCGGCGACGTACCTGGCCAGCGCGCTGCTGGAGCCGGACGGGCGGGGGCTGACGCTGGGCGAGGCCGAGATCAAGTACTGGCAGAACTACCACATCGAACTGGCTCGCGATCCGCGGATGATCGAGGTCGCGTCGGAGCGGTTCCGCCAGCGCGGGATCATCTCGCTGGGCTCGGCCCCGGAACTGCGGGCCCGGCTGAATCAGGACATGAGCGTGCAGGCGCAGCCGGACGGCGGCGTGCTGATCGAGTTGCGCGGCAAGGGCGCCGAGAAGACGGCGCGCGAACTGGACACCTTCGTCACCGCGATGGCCTCGGTCGCCAACGCGTCGCGCGAGGGACGGGCCGACGGCGCGGCGACGGTCGTGTCGCGCGCGGCCGAGGCGGGGAGCGAACCGGTGGCGGACGACCGGCTGGTCTTCGCCGCGGGCGCGGCGGGGGGCGGGTTGGTCGGGTCGCTGCTGCTGGGGGTGGTCGTCTGGGCTCGCCTGTCGCGGGCGAAGAAGCAATATGAGAGCGAGCAGATCGCCGCGCAGATCGATGATGCGGTCTGGGACGGCCCCGGCGCGGGACCGGTGATCCGCAAGGCCGGCGGGCCGCGGAAGGCGCGGGCGTAAGGATCGCCGGGAAACGAAAAACGCCGCGGTCCGCGTCCGCGGCGCCGTTGGAGAGATGTCGGGGAGGGTCAACTGACCCTGGACTTGGACCGCATGAGGGCGTGCTCGGTGTCGAGCCCCTCGTTGGTCTGCGGGACCAGCGCCAAGGCGCGGCCGAGAGCCGGGGCGAACTCGGCGCTGGGGACGCGCTTGTTGAAGGGCGCGCCCTCGACCGGATCGATGCGGGCGATGGGCTTGCTGAACGAGCCATCCGGGTTCACCGCGACCAGGGCGTAGCCGTAGGGGTTCTGGGGAAGGTCGCGGGCCAGGACCAGCGCGGCGCCGTCGCCATCAACGAGGACCAGGGCGGTGGACTTGGCGCTGTCGGCGGCCGAGCCGGTGACGCGCTCGAACTGCACGAACGTGGTCCGCGGGTCCATCAGGACCGGCTGGAAACGGGCGCCGAAGTCCTTGATGAGTTGGGCCTCGTAGGCGTTGAGGCTCATCAGTTCGTTGATGCGGTTCACCTCGCCGCGGATCTGGATTGTGGTGAAGCCGAAGATGAGGGCGGCGGCGGCGCAGCCGATGGCCGCGGCGCGCCAGAAGGCGGAGACGCCACGGCTGGGGAGGAGCGGGAGGACGGTCCGGGGGGCGTGCCGGGTCTGCACGGCGTGGATGGCTTCGCGCACGGCGGCCAGGACGCGGGCGCGGAGGCCGGCGGGGGCCTCAACGTCCGGGAGGAGGGCCTCGGCGCGTGCGAGGCGGGCCTGCTCACGCCGAACCTGCGCCTGCAGCGCGGGAGGGGCGGCGCGGAAGGCTTGTTCGAAAGCCTCCCGCTCCTCGTCGTCGAGCAGGCCGAGGGCGTCGAGGGACGCGAGTTCCAGAAGTTCGTGCGCGGTCATGCGGACAGCTCCTCGGTCATGCCCCTCTCGCGGAGACGGACGAGGGCTCGGCTGAGGGCGGATTTGATCGTTCCGATCGGGGTGTTGAGTTCTTCACCGATCTGCCGCAGCGTCTGGCCACCGAGGTAAGCCCGTGTGACCACGGTACGTTGCAGATCGGGCAGGCGGTTGATTCTCTGCAGAAGTGCGGCCATCCGTTCGTCGCGCTCGACGCCGGAGCCGGGGAAAGCCAGAGGTGTATCGGCCAGCGGCTGCGTCTGGCGCTCATCCAGAGTGGTGGGGCGGACGCGGGCCTTGGCGCGGCGGAGGCGGTCAACGAGGTGGCGGCGTGAAATCAGCATGACCCAGGTCACCAGCGCGGCCCTCTTGGGGTCATACCGGCCGGCGGTCCTCCAGAGGCGGACGAAGATCTCCTGCACGGCGTCCTCGGCGTCGGCCCGGGTGGGCATGGCCTGGAAGGCAAGGCGGTACACCAGGGACCCGAACCGGTCGTACAACTCGGCGACCGCTTCGTGCTCGTTGGCGGCAACCCGCTGCATCAGGCTCAGGTCCGCGTCCTGGGTGGTCTGGTCGTGGGCCATGGCACAGGTCTTTCTTGCCGGCAGTTCTTGGCCGGTGGGCGAACGGCTCCCGGCGGCCCGGCCTCTTACATCAGGGCAAGAGGAAGGGCTGCACTACACATACGGAGCCGGGTGCCGTCAGGATCCGGGGATTGCGGCGTCGTGTCAAGGGGTGTGCGAGGATTTTGTCAGGTATATAGGTTTCCCTAGGCCCGATATTGTTATCATGCCAAACTAAGTGTCCAAGCCAATCTCTTCCGACTATGCTTGTATCGAATCGGAGGAACCGGTAAAGTGGGCGGGTCAATCGGTTGACCGGGTGGAGGCTCTCGTGCGCCAAGCAGCGGTCCTCGACATGCGCCGGGTCCCGGGCGGGGGTGCGGATTTGGGATGCGCCCAAGGGGTGCGCGCGGCGCACAGGGGGATGTGTGCGCGGGGGTTCACCATCATTGATGTGCTGGTCTCGATCGCGGTGATCGCGGTGCTGATCAGCATCCTGATGCCGAGTCTGTCGCTGGTGCGGGAGACGACGCGCCGGCTCGTCTGCTCCTCGAACGTTCGCCAGCACGGCATGGGTTTGGCGATGTACGCGGAGGACTACGAGGGGGTGCTGCCGCCGACGTCGTTCCCGGCCGATGATGCGCACCGGCTGACGATCGTGCGGTTCTCCAACTCGCTGGGGTCCAACGCGGGCACGCCGGATCGGTGGGACGGTCTGGGGTGGTTGTACGCGATGGGGTATCTCGAGGCCCCCGGCGTGTACTACTGCCCGTCGTACCGCGGCGAGCACAAGTTCAGCCGGTATGCGCAGCGATGGGGGGGGCAGCGCGGCGACATCGTCGTGAACTACCACTACCGCGGCCGCCTGCCGGGGCGCAGCCAGTTGACGCTGTTCAGCCGCCCGAACATTGCGGTCGCGGCTGACACGATGTCGTCCCGGCTCGAGTTCAGCCACGAGTCCGGCACCAACGTGCTGCGGATCGACCTGGCGGTGTCCTGGTTCTCCGACCCGGGTGGCCAACTGGTCGCGCGGCTGCCGTCGGGGACCGAGCCGGACGACGTGATGGCCCGGTCGGTCCGGCAGGCGTGGGACATTCTCGACGCCGCGGAAGCGAACAACTGAGGCGGCGGTCGGCCCCGTGGTTTGCGCGGGCGCGTGCATCGCGGCGGGTGGGTGGGTCGTACCAGTTCAAAGCACAGGGGCGGGCGATGGAGGTGCCCTTTGATGGGTCCACGGTTGCGGACCGTTCTGTGGCGGGTCGCCGCGGTGCTGCTGCCGGCGCCGGTGTGTGTGGCGCAGCTCGTCCCCGAGCGGACTTACTACGGCAAGGACCGGCCGATCCCGATGACGGTGACGGTGCCGGAAGGGATGGAGGGGGAGGTGGAGGTGCTGCTGCTGGCGCCCGTGACGGCGGAGGTCGTGGCCCGGGCGCCTGCGGCAGAGGGGCCGGTGAACCTGGCGACGCTGCTGCCGCGGCTGTGGCGGCCACCGGCGGCAGGCGGGTCGGCGCCGGGGTCGGGGGGGCAGAGCGCGTCACCCGATGAGGGGATTCCGCCGCTGCTGTACGCGCAGTTGGCCGTTGGGGGAGTGAAGGTCGGGCCGGCGGTGGTGATGCAGCCGATGGTGACGCCGGTGACGGCGGTCGTGGACACGGTGGGGGACGCGAGGTTCCCGCCGGTGGTGGCCCAGACGCGGACGTTCTCGGGGTACCGGGCCTACACAGACCGCCTGGTGGTGCTGGAGACTGACAAGGGGACGATCGAACTGGCGCTACGCCCGGACGCGGCACCCAATACCGTGTGGAGTTTCATCGGGCTGGTGGAAGGGGGGTTCTACACGGACGTGGAGTTCCACCGGGTGGTGCCGGCCAACCGGCGCGGCGAGCCGTTCGTGATCCAGACCGGGGACCCGACGGGGACGGGCAGGGGCGGGCCGGGGTTCTTCATCGACCTGGAGCCCAGCCCGCTGCCGCACGGTTTCGGCGTGGTGTCGATGGCCCGGACGCGAGATCCGAACACGAATGGCTCGCAGTTCTTCATCTGCCTCAGCCGCGCGGCGACGGCGGCGCTGGATGGGCAGTACACGGCGTTCGCGCAGACCGTCGGGGGCGCGGAGACGATCGCGGCGATCAGCGCGGTCCCGGTTGGTCGGGACGACCGGCCGCTGGACCCCGCGCCGCGGATCATCAGCGCGAGAACGGCACCGGCGCCACCGTATGGGGAGGGGAAGTCGCCGGTGGCGGAGCCGGGGACGGAGGCGATTCGCAGGTGAGCAGGTGATGCTACCTTTCAAGTTTGCCTGTTGGCATCCCCGGGTTGGAGCGGCGCGTGAGAGTTGTCACGGTTGACAGAGTCATGGCCGATCAGCGGGCCGCGGCGCTGGCGAAGCGGTCCGTGAAGGCGTCGAGCAAGATGGCGGCGCTGCGCCTGGCCATGTCGATGATCGACCTGACGACGCTGGAAGGGAAGGACACGCCGGAGAAGGTGCGGGGGCTGTGCCGCAAGGCGGTGCGGCCGGGGGAGGGGATCGACGTGCCGAGCGTGGCGGCGGTGTGCGTGTACCCGTCGATGGTGAAGGTCGCCAGGGAGGAACTGGCGAGGTGCGGCGGGGCGCACGTGAAGGTTGCGTCGGTGGCGACGGGGTTCCCGAGCGGGCAGTACCCGTTGTCGGTGCGCATCGCGGATACGCGGAAGGCCGTGGCGGACGGGGCCGACGAGATCGACATGGTGATCAACCGCGGGGCGTTCCTCGCGGGGCGGTACGCGGAGGTCGCGCGGGAGATCCGCGAGGTGCACGCGGCGTGCGAGCGGAGCGATGGAACGCACGCGCACCTGAAGGTCATCCTGGAGACGGGGGAACTGGAGACGTACGACAACGTGCGTCGGGCGGCGGACCTGGCGATCGAGGCGATGGCGGGGCCGGATGGGGACTGCCGCGGGGGCTTCATCAAGACGAGCACGGGGAAGGTGCAGCCGGCGGCGACACTGGGTGTGACGCTGGTGATGCTCGAGGCGATCCGCGACCACTACCTCGCGACGGGGCACCGGGTCGGGATGAAACCGGCGGGGGGGATCTCGACGGCGAAGGCGGCGATTCAGTACCTTGTGCTGGTGAAGGAGACGCTGGGGGTGCTGGACGGGGGCGAGGCGTGGCTGACGCCGGAGTGGTTCAGGATCGGGGCGTCGAGCCTGGCGAACGACCTGCTGCGGCAGATGCGTCGGCTGGAGAGCGGGGTGTATTCGGCGGGGTACGACTTCTCCGAGGCGTGATGGCCTTTGCGATGGAGGGGGGCACCGATGGAACGTGCGGGGGCGAGCCTCGGTTCTGTGGCTGCGGGGGCGATGCGTTCGAGGAGACAGCGGCGGGGCGATGGGCGGCCGGGCGGCTGCGGGGGTGACGTCGGTGATGTCGGCGGGTGCGGCGTGCGGCGCTACCCTTGCGGGACGAGGCGACAGGAGGGGCCCATGATCACCAGGCGATGGATCGTGGTCGGCGCGGCGGCGGTCGGAGCGGGGGCGTGGCTGATGGCGTGCGCGGGCGGCCGCGGCGGCGGGGAGCGGAGTGGGGGGGAAGGCGCGGGAGTCCCGCCGCAGGTCGCGGGCGCGGGCGGGGAGCATGGGAGAGGGGAAGAGGAGGCGCCTGTGCAGGGGACGTACACCGGCGTGCTCCACGGCGGGGTGATGGCGATCGGCGGGGAGACCACGGGGTGGATGCTCCAGGGGCCGAACGATGGCCGGGGCGGCGGGATGGATGTGGATGTGTCGCGCGTGCGTGAGGAGGCGCAGCGGCTCGATGGGCGGCGCGTGGTCATCCGCGGGCGGATCGAGCGGCGGGAGTACGTCGAACGCGGCGAGGTGAAGGTGCTCGTGGCGGAGGAGATCGCCGCGGCGGAGTAGTTCGGGGTGGGCAGGAGCGGGTGATGGGCAGGCGAGCGGCGGCGGGCGCGAGGCGACGGGGGCGCGTGGAGAACGGGAGCGCGAACGGCGCCGCGGTGCGTGTGCGTGCGGTCGGGGCTGCGGAGAAGTCGGGTGCGTCGGCGGTGGGATGGGAGTATGCGCCGTCGCCGGAGCGGGTGAAGGTCGAGATCAAGCCGCGGTATGGGCACTACATCGGGGGACGGTTTGTTGATCCGGCGGAGGGGGAGCATTTCGCGACGATCAACCCCGCGACGGAGGAGACGCTGAGCGAGGTGGCGCAGGGGTCGGGGGCGGACGTGGAGGCCGCGGTGCGGGCGGCGCGGGAGGCGCTGCCGCGATGGGCGGGGCTCAGGGGTGTGGAGCGGGCGAAGTACATCTTCCGGATCGCGCGGCGGATCCAGGACCGGGCCAGGGAACTGGCGGTGCTGGAGACGATGGACGGGGGCAAGCCGATCAAGGAGTCGCGCGACGTGGACCTGCCGCTGGCTGCGGCGCACTTCTTTTACCACGCGGGGTGGGCGGACAAGTTGGCGTACGCGTTCCCGGGCGTGCGTGAGGTCAGGCCCGTGGGGGTGTGCGGGCAGATCATCCCGTGGAACTTTCCGCTGCTGATGGCGGCGTGGAAACTCGCGCCGGCGCTGGCGTGTGGGAACACGTGCGTGCTCAAGCCGGCGGAGACGACGCCGCTGACGGCGCTGAAACTGGCGGAGATTTTCGAGGAGGTGGGGCTGCCGCCGGGGGTGGTGAACATCGTGACGGGGGACGGGCGGACGGGGGCGGCGCTGGCGGCCCATCCGGGCGTGGACAAGATCGCCTTCACGGGGTCCACGGAAGTGGGCAAGCGCATCGCCGCGGTCGTGGCCGGGACGCGCAAGCGGCTGGCGCTCGAACTGGGGGGCAAGAGCCCGAACATCATCTTCGAGGATGCGAGCATCGACCAGGCGGTTGAGGGGATCATTGATGGGATCTACTTCAACCAGGGGCACGTCTGCTGCGCGGGGTCGCGGCTGTACGTGCAGGAGAGCGTCCTGGACGAGGTGGTCCGGAAACTCAAGATCCGGATGAAGACGCTCCGCGTGGGCGACCCGCTGGATAAGAACACGGACATCGGGGCGATCAACTCGTCGGAGCAACTGGGGCGGATCGAGCGGTACATCGCGCTTGGGCAGGAGGAGGGGGCACGGCTGCACGAGGTCAACGCGTCGCCGCTGCCGCAGAAGGGGTTCTGGCGCCGGCCGTGCTTCTTCAGCGGCGTGCAGCCGTCGCACACGATCGCGCGGGAGGAGATCTTCGGGCCGGTGTTGTGCGTGATGAGTTTCCGCACGCCGGAAGAGGCGATCCTGCGGGCCAACAACACGCCGTACGGGCTCGCGGCGGGGGTGTGGACGGATAAGGGGTCGAAGATCTTCGAGGTGGCGCGGCGGCTGAAGGCGGGCGTGGTGTGGCTCAACGCGTACAACCGCTTCGACCCCGCGAGCCCGTTCGGCGGGTTCAAGGAGAGCGGGTTCGGGCGCGAGGGCGGGGTGCAGGGGCTGCGGGCGTACGTGGAGATCTGACGCACGCGGTCGTATCGAGGCCGGGCGGGCGGTGGCGAAGGAGCGGCGTCCAACCGATCTCCAGCGACAGCCGCGGTTAATAAGATCCTGCCGGCCGGAGGGGAGTGGAGCGCGGCGCATGGGCAAGCGTCTGAGCGTCTCGAAGACCTACAAACTGTTCATCGGTGGGAAGTTCCCGCGCAGCGAGAGTGGGCGGACGATCGCCGTGGGGGACGACGGCTCGGGCGTCGTGGCGCACGTGGCGCGGGCGTCGCGGAAGGATCTGCGCGACGCGGTGGTCGCGGCGAGGAAGGCGCAGGAGGGATGGGCGGGAGCCACGGCCTACAACCGCGGGCAGGTGTTGTACCGGATCGCGGAGATGCTGGAGGGGAGGAAGGCCGAGTTCGCGGCTGCGCTGGCCGTTGGGGCATCGCGGGATCGCGGAGCCGACGCGGCGGAGGCGGAGGTCGCCGCGGCGGTGGACCGGCTGGTGTGCTTCGGTGGGTGGGCGGACAAGTACGCGCAGGTGCTCGGGTGCAACAATCCTGTGGCGGGTCCGTACTACAACTTCACGACGCCTGAGCCGACGGGCGTGATCGCGGTGATCGCGCCGGACGAGCCGGGGCTGCTGGGGCTGATCTCGCTGCTGGCGCCGCCGCTGTGTGCGGGCAACGCGATCGTGGCGGTGGGGGGGGAGTCGCCGGGGGCGATGCTCGCGGCGGCGGTGCTGGGGGAGGTCCTGGCGACCAGCGACGTACCGGCGGGGGTGGTGAACGTGCTGACGGGCCTGCGGGAGGAACTTGTGCCGGTGATCGCGGGGCACCGGGACATCGACGCGGTGTGCGCGGCCGGCGTGTCGGCCGAGCAGGCGAAGGTGCTCCGCGAGGGGGCGGCGGAGAACGTCAAACGCGTCACCGTGCGGGAGGTGGCGGACTGGTACGACGATGGGGAGTGCGGATCGCCGTGGGTGATCGAGCCGTTCGTCGAGTTCAAGACGGTGTGGCACCCGAGCGGGACGTGACGTGACGGCGGCGATGCGGTGGCGCTGGTTGCGCTGGAGGTCGGACGAGCGACTTACGCCGTCGCCGGCTGCGTTGATCGCGAGATGACGCCCGGGGCCGGGGCGGCGTCGTGCTTGACCTGGCCCTCGTCGCTCCAGGCGATCTCGACTTCGGCGTGGAACATCGACAGCAGGGTCCGCAGGTGGCGCTCGATGCTGGCGCGGGCCTCGGCGAGGTAGCGAGCGTCGCTCTTCTCGAACCACTCCGCGGCCTGGGCCTGGGCTCGCCGCATCAGGTCCTTCTGGCGGTCGGCGTGCATGGGGATGATGTCGAGCAGGCCCATGATGCGGCCGCTCTGGATGTCGTAGGGGAAGACGTCCGTCAGACGGAGCGTCCCCTCAATCGGGGGCAGACTGATGCGGTACTTCCCCGGGGCGATCTCGACAACGTCCGTCGGGCGGATGCGGGTGAGGTCGATCGCGTACTGCTTTTCGAACTGGAAGATCATCGCCAGCCGCGCCTGGCTGAGCAGGATGGGTGGCAGCCACGGCCAGCCGCTGGTCGCCGTGGCGATCTCCTTGGCGCACACCTCGAGGCCGACGAGTTTGCCGACCGCCCGGATCTGCTCGGTGATTGTCTGTGTGATGATGCGCTTCTCGAAGTCCCGGCCGGCGGAGCGGAACTTCCGCATCACCGCCCAGGCACCCACAGCGCCCAGCACGAGGCTGACGACCACGAGCAGGAGCACGAGGCCCAAGTCCATGAACGGCATGGTATGAGGGTCATTGGGAACGGGCCGCGGCCCGTTTCCCCGCGGGAATGAGCCCGGCTTGGGCCGGTAAAAACGCTCGGGGGATGGGCCGCGGGCGTCAGTTGGCCCGGCGTCCCGCCGCCAGGACCGCCAGCCGGGCCGCGAGGTCGGCGTTGTTCTTCACCAGCGCGATATTGGCGCGCAGGCTCGCGCCGCCGGAGATCTCATGGACCTGCGCGAGGAGGTACGGGGTCAGGTCGCGTCCGGCGATGCCCGCTTCCGCGGCGCGGGCGTTGGCTTCGGCGAGCCAGCGTTCCCACTGGGCTGGGGGGATCTGGTCGGCTTCCGGAATCGGGTTGGCGACGACAATCCCGCGGCCGGTGCGGGCGAGTTCGTGGGCGATGAACGCCGCCAGCGCGGCGGGATCATCGAATCGCTCATCAACCCCGGCTTCGGACTCGCGGAGGTAGAACGCGGGGAAGCGGTCGGTCCCGAAGCCGACGACGGGGACGCCGAGCGTTTCGAGCGCCTCGCGGGTTGCGGCGACGTCGAGGATCGACTTGACGCCGGCAGTGACGACGGCGACGGGGAACCGCGTGAAGGCCGCGAGGTCGGCGGAGACGTCCAGCCCTCCCGGTTCGCCCAGACCGGGGTGGACGCCGCCAAGGCCGCCGGTGGCGAAGAAGCGGATCCCGGCGCCCGCCGCGAGTTCCATGGTGGTCGAGACGGTCGTTGCTCCGGACCGGTCGGCGGCGAGCGCCAGGCCGAGGTTGGCGGTGTTGAGTTTCGGTGTCAGGTGCGCGTCGAGCCCCAGCAGTTCAGTGAGTTGGGCGTCGGAGAGGCCGACGACCGGGCGGCCGCGCAGGACGGCGATCAGGGCGGGCTCGGCGCCGTGGCGGCGGACGGTCTGGGCCAGTTCGCGGGCCAGCGGGGCAGCGCTGGGGCGCGGGACGCCGTGGAGCAGGAGCGTGGTCTCCAGGGCGACGCGCGGCCGGCGGGGGGTGGTGGGGGCTGGGGTCGGCACGGGGTCATTGTGGGGCGGCGGAGGGGCCGGGGCAATTTCCCCCGTGCGAGGGGAGTTGCCTGTGGGCGGGCGGCGTGGCCACAATGAGGAGAGGGTGAGGCGGTTGGGGGGAAGCACATTGATCAGGAGTTGCGCCCATGACGGCACTGAGTAACGGCCACAGGAAGACCAAGGCGGCGGCGAACGGTCGCAGCGCCAGCACGGGCGCGGACCTCGAGGGCGGGCCGGGGAAGTTCCCGGTGATTGATCTTCAGAAGTGGATCCGCCTCAACAAGAACGACCTCAAGCCGCCGGTGAGCAACAAGCAGTTGTTCAGGGGCGCGGAGGACGTGATCCTCTTCGTCTCCGGCGGGCCCAACACGCGCAACGACTATCACGTCAACCCGACCGAGGAACTGTTCTACCAGATCAAGGGCGACATTGCCGTGCGCGTGCGCCCGCTGGACGGGAGCCCGCCGCGGGACGTGATTGTGCGTGAGGGGGAGTTGTTCCTGCTGCCGCGGTGGGTGCCGCACCGGCCGCAGCGTCCGGCGGGGACGATCGGGCTGATCGTGGAGTTCCCGCGTCCGGAGGGGCAACTCGACGGGCTGCGGTGGTACTGCCCCAAGTGTGATGAACTGGTGTACGAGGCGACGTGGCGGCTCCAGAAGATCGACGAGGACCTGAAGGTCATCATGGAGGAGTTCTGGGGCGGGCCGGAGGAGCGGCGCACGTGCAAGTCGTGCGGGACGGTGATCGAGCGCGCCGGGGCGATCGAACTCAAGAGCGGCAAAGTGCGGGCCGCGACCAACGGGCGGAAGACGTCGAAGACGCGGAAGAAGACCGGCACCTCGCGTACGGCGAAGAGAACCGCGCGCAAGACGGGTCGTAAGACCGCCCGCAAGGCTGCCAGCCGCGGCAGTCGTTAACAGTCGCACGCCGATCAGCGCGGCAGAGCGCTGAACTCAGATCGCAAGGCGCCGGGGACCAGGAGCAGCGACGCGACCTGCGTGGCTGCTTGTGGTCCTCGGCGTTTTTTCTCGCGACGACAGCGCTGGGAGCGGTGGTTCGGTGGATGCGTACCATTGCGTCGTGCTCAAGATCGACGTCCACACCCACATCCTCCCCGAGAACTGGCCGGTCCTGCGCGAGAGGTACGGATACGGCGGGTTCGTGCAACTCGAGCACATCGTGAAGAATGGGTGCCGGTGCGCCCGCATGCACATCGACGGGGCGTTCTTCCGCGAGATCGCGGCCAACTGTTGGGACCCATCGGTCCGCATCGACGAGTGCGATCGGCTCGTGGGGCCGGACTCGGTGCAGGTTCTCAGCACGGTGCCCGTGATGTTCAGTTACTGGGCCCGGCCGCGGGACACGCTCGACCTGTCGCGGATGCTCAACGACCACATCGCCGGCGTCGTGCGCGAGTTCCCGCGCCGGTTCGCGGGGCTGGGCACCATCCCGATGCAGGCGCCCGACCTTGCCGTGAAGGAACTGGAGCGGTGCGTCCGCGAACTGGGCCTGGCGGGCGTGCAGATCGGCTCGCACGTCGAGCGCCCGGGCCTGCACGGCGAGCCGGGCGGGAAGGACTGGAATCTCTCTGAGCCGGCGCTCTTCCCGATCTTCGAAGCAGCCGCGGAACTGGGGGCGTGCATCTTCGTGCACCCCTGGGACATGATGGGCAAGAGCCAGATGGAGAAGTACTGGCTGCCGTGGCTCGTCGGCATGCCGGCGGAGACGGCCCGGGCGATCTGCTCGGTTCTCTTTGCCGGGATTCTCGATCGCCTTCCGACGCTTCGCATCGGCTTCGCCCACGCCGGCGGGAGTTTCCCCGGCACCATCGGGCGGATCGACCACGGCTGCAAGGCCCGCCCGGACCTGTGCTCGATCGATGGTTGCCACAGCCCGCGCGACTACCTCGCGCGAGCCGGCCCGGGCGGCGAGCGTATCCCCGCCCGCTTCTACGTCGATTCGCTCACGCACGACCCCGACCTGCTCCGGCACGTTATCCGGCTCATGGGGCCGGAGCGGATCATGCTCGGGAGCGACTATCCGTTCCCGCTTGGGGAGGCCATTCCCGGCGCGATGATCGAGTCGATGGACGACCTGTCGCCGGAGACCAGGCGGCAACTGCTGAGCGGCACGGCGCTGGAGTTTCTCGGCGCGGCGGGGCGGGCGCTGCTGGGAGCCGAGTCGCAGGCGCCGGCGGGCGCCTCAGAGGCGGCGCGGTAGCCGTCCTTCCGTGCGGCGTCACGGCCGTCGACCCGGCAAAGGCTCCGCTCCTGCCGGGCGCGGTTCGGCCCGCCATAATGCACCCATATGTCCCCCGCCACCGACCACCGCCTCGACGAGTCCTACGCCCGCGCCATGGATGAGCGCGACGCCCTCCGGCACACGCGCGACCTGTTTGTCATTCCCACCGTCCGCGACATCACCCGCGGCCAGACGCCGTCCGACGAGCCCTGTGCCTACTTCGTCGGCAACTCCCTCGGGCTGATGCCCAAGGCGACTCCCGCCGCGATCCAGCAGGAACTCGACGACTGGTCCCGCCTGGCGGTCGAGGCCCATTTCGAGGGGGCGACGCCGTGGTTCAGTTACCACGAGGTCTTCCGCGAGATGGGGGCGAGGCTGGTGGGCGCGGTTCCCGGCGAGGTCGTGATGATGAACTCGCTGACGGTAAACCTGCACCTGCTGATGGTTTCGTTCTACAGGCCGACGCCGCATCGGTACAAGATCATCATCGAGGACGGGGCGTTCCCGTCGGACTCCTACGCGGTGGCGAGCCAGGCCGCGTTCCACGGCTTCGATCCGGCCGAGGCGGTTGTGCGCCTCAAGCCGCGCGAGGGGGAGCAGACGCTCAGGACCGAGGACGTCATCGACGCCATCGGTTTCCACGGCTCGAGCACGGCGCTGGTCATGCTCGGGGGCGTGAACTACCGCACGGGGCAGTGGTTCGACATGGAGGCGATCACACGCGCGGGGCACGAAGTCGGGGCGGTCGTCGGCTGGGACTTGGCCCACGCCGCCGGCAGCGTCCCGATGAGGCTGCACGACTGGAACGTCGATTTCGCCGCGTGGTGCTCGTACAAGTACCTCAACGCCGGGCCGGGAGCCGTCGCCGGCGCGTTCGTCCATGAGCGCCACGGCCGCGATTTCAGTCTGCCCCGCTTTGCGGGGTGGTGGGGCAACGACCCTGCCACGCGCTTCAAGATGGGACCGGACTTTGTGCCGCGGCAGGGGGCCGACGGGTGGCAACTTTCCAACCCGCCGATCCTGGCGATGGCCCCGCTCAAGGTTTCCCTTGAGATTTTCGACCGTGTCGGCATGGAGGCCTTGCGGGATAAGAGCCTGCGGCTGACCGGCTACCTCGAGTATCTGCTCGACCAACTCCCCGCCGGCTCCGTCGAGATCCTGACGCCGCGCACGGCCGCCGACCGCGGCGGGCACCTGTCCATTGCCGTGAGGGGGCACGGGAAGGAGTTGACGGGCAAACTTCGCGCCCGGGGCGTGATCTGCGACTTCCGCGAGCCCAACGTCATCCGCGTCGCCCCCGTTCCGCTGTACGTCACGTTCCACGATGTGTGGCGGTTCGCCGAGGCGCTCAAGTCCATTGTCGCCCGCGGTTGAGGCGGATCACCACAGAGAACACGGAGAACACAGAGCAATGAACAGATGTCTCAAGCCTCGCTGCTGGGTCTCGAATCCATCCTTCTCGGTGTTCCCCGTGTGCTCCATGGTGACGTGGGAAGGTCGTAGGTGACTATGGCTCCGCAACAGAGCAAGAGGGTCATCATCGTCGGCGCCGGGCTGGCCGGTGCGCTCATGGCCTGCTATCTCGCCAAGGCGGGCTGGCAGGTGCGTATGTACGAGCGGCGGCCCGATCCGCGCGTGAAGGGATATGTCGGCGGCCGTTCCATCAACCTCGCTCTCTCCGCCCGCGGCCTCGCGGGGCTCGCCGGCGCGGGGCTCGCCGAGCGCGTCATGGCGAACGACGCAATCCCTATGCCCGGCCGCATGATTCACCCGCTCGCCGCGCCGGGGTCCGCCGGGTCGCTGGTCTTTCAGCCCTATAGCAAGGACCCTGGCGACGCGATCAACGCCGTCTCCCGCGGCGGGCTCAATCTGACGCTCCTGCGGGCGGCGGACGAGCACGACAAGGTGGAGATGTTCTTCGACCACCCGTGCATCGACGTCGATCTTGCGGCGCCGGCGGCGGTGTTCCAGACGCCGGGTGGGGGAACGACCAGGGTGGAGGCGGACCTGATCATCGGCGCGGATGGCGCGTTCTCCGCCGTCCGCGGCGTCATGCAGAAGACCGATCGCTTCGATTATTCGCAGTCGTACCTCGAGCACGGGTACAAGGAACTCCATATCCCCTCCGCGGCGGACCTGGACCTGGATGGGGACCGGCACAACGGCTTCGCCATGGAGCCATCGGCGCTGCACATCTGGCCGCGCGGCGGGGCGATGATGATCGCGCTGCCCAACCGCGATAGGACGTTTACTTGCACGCTCTTCTGGCCGTTCACCGGCCCGCACGGCTTCGAGCGACTTCGGACTCCTGGGGAGGTCCTGCTCCACTTCAGCGAGTACTACCCCGATGCCGTGCCGCTGATGCCGACGCTGACGGACGACTACTTCCGGAACCCCACGAGTTCGCTGGTGACCGTCCGGTGCTGGCCGTGGCAGCGGGAGGGGAAGGTGGTGCTGATCGGCGACGCCGCGCACGCGATCGTTCCCTTCTACGGCCAGGGGATGAACTGCGCATTTGAGGACTGCCTCGCGCTGGCCCGCTGCCTCGAGACCTATCAGGGCAAACTCAACGGCCAGTTGCAGGCCCTCGAGGAGTTCCAGGCCCAGCGCAAGCCCAACGCCGACGCGATCGCCGACATGGCTCTGGAGAACTTTGTCGAGATGCGCGACAAGGTCGGCCAGCCGGCGTTCCTCTACAAGAAGCGGGTCGAGCAGGCCGTGCACGGGCTCTTCCCCGACACGATGGTGCCGCAGTACAACCTCGTCAGTTTCTCGACGGTGCCGTACGCCGAGGCGCAGCGGCGAGGGCGTGAACTCGACGGCATCTTCACCGAGATCGCCCGGCGGCTGCCGCCGGAGCAGGCGGAGGGGATGTCGTCCGAGGCGTGGACGGCCCGGATCCGTGACCTGGTCCTCGAGATTGCGCCCAAGGCTGTCAAAGCCTGATCGGAAGGAGGGAGATGCGATGCCCGGGCCGGCGCTCTACGACATCACGCCGCCGATCACGACGGCGATGAAAGTGTGGCCGGGCGACACGCCGCCGTCGCGCGAGGTGCTTTGCGACATGGCCCCGCCCCGCGGCGACAACATCACGCTCAGCACCCTGCGCGCGACGGTCCATCTGGGCGCCCATGCCGACGGCCCGAACCACTACACGCACCCGGCGCCCGGTATCGGCGAGCGGCCGCTTCACTATTACCTCGGGCCGTGCCACATCATCGACGCTCCCGTCGCCCGGTCGGCGCGGGTCACGCCCGCGGACCTCCGCGGCGGGATCGAGCAGGTTTGTCATCCGCGCGTGCTCATCCGCACGGGGACGTTCCCGAGCCACGAGCAGTGGAACGAGGACTTCGCCGCCCTTTCGGTCGAACTCGTCGAGGCCCTCGCCGCCCGGGGCGTGTGCACCGTCGGCATCGACACCCCGAGCGTGGATCTCATCGACTCCAAGGACCTCCCGGCGCACAAGGCGATCGCCAGGCACGACATGGCGATTCTGGAGGGGCTCGACCTCTCCGGCGTTCCGCTCGACAACGGCGGCATGTACGAACTGATCGCGCTGCCGCTGCGGCTGATGGGCTTTGATGCGAGCCCGGTGCGTGCCGTGCTGAGGGCGCTGCCGTAACGATCCCGGCCGCGGCTGCGCGGGCGGGTCACACTGTCGCGACGATCTTCACTTCGAACGCGATCGGGGCATTCCCGGCCTGCGGCAGGGCTCCGACTTCAACCGTGGTCCGTGTCGGCTGGTTCGGCCCCGGGGGGAAGTACTCGGCATAGACGCGGTTGTATGTGGCGAAGTCTCGCTCCATGTTCGTGAGGAACACCAGCACATCCACGATGTTCTCCCACTTCGACCCCGCCTCCTCGAGCACGATCCGCACGTTTTCGAAGCACGACCGCACCTGCGCCTCGATGTCGTAGTCGATCACCTTGCCCGAGGCGTCGAGTTTCACGCCAGGGATGTCCTTGCTCCCGCGCCGCCGCGGGCCGATGCCGGAGAGGAACAGGAGATTCCCGACACGCCGGGCGTGCGGGTATGCGCCGACCGGCTCGGCGGCCTTTGTCGAATGGAAGCTTTCAGCCGTCATCGAAGATCCTTTCACCACGGAGAGCACGGAGATCACGGAGCAATGTCAGACAACTCGACGTGTGATCCCGTGCTCTCCGTGTCTTCCGTCGTGAGCCGTGTTCTCTTAGAGCCGCACGCACACGTTCTTCGGCTCCGTGAAGAACCGGAGAGCCTCCAGCCCGCCTTCCCTTCCGACGCCCGACTGTTTCACCCCGCCGAACGGTGTTCGCAGGTCGCGGAGCATCCAGCAGTTGATCCAGACGATCCCCGCCTCGACGCCCGCCGCGAAGCGGTGCGCCCGGGAGACGTCGCGTGTGAAGACCGTCGCCGCAAGTCCGTAGTTGGTGCAGTTCGCCAGGGCCAGGGCTTCCGCCTCGTCCTCGAACGTTTGCACGGTGACGACCGGTCCGAAGATCTCCTCCTGAATCACGGCGCAGTCGCCGGGCAAGTCCGTGATCACCGTCGGCAGGTAGTACGCCCCGCCGCGGCAGCGCTCAGGCAGGCTCGCCGGCTCGGGCGATCGTCCGCCGCAGAGGATGCGTCCGCCCAGTTCGCGGGCCATGTCCACGTACCGGCGCACTTTCTCCAGGTGCGGCCGGCTCACGAGCGAGCCGAACTGCGTGGAGTCATCGAGCGGGTCTCCGATCTTGAGCGACTCCGCCCGCTTCACGAGCCCCGCGATCACCCGGTCGGCCACGCCGCGTTGCACCAGCAGCCGCGAGCCGCAGAGGCAGATCTGCCCCTGGTTGCTGAAGGCCGCCCGTGCCGCGGTCGCGATGGCTCCCGCGTCTCCCTCCAGTTCGGCATCGTCGAAGATCACGAACGGGTTCTTCCCGCCCAGTTCGAGCGACACCCGCTTGAACATCCCTCCCGCACGTTCGGCGATCCACTTGCCGACCGCCGTGGACCCCGTGAACGTCACGGTCGGCACGTCGGGGTGCTCGACCAGGGCCGCCCCGGCGCCTTTCCCGGTCCCGTGCACGATGTTGAGGACGCCGGACGGCAGGCCCGCTTCCGCCGCCAGTTCCGCCAGCATTGCCGCCGTCGTCGGCGTCACCTCGCTGGGCTTGCCGACCACCGTGTTCCCCGTCGCCAGGGCCGGGGAGATCTTCCACGTGAACAAATACAGCGGCAGGTTCCACGGCGAGATGCACCCCGCCACCCCCCGCGGGCGGCGCAGTGTGTAGTTCAGCGCCCGGCCTCCCTGGCCCGCGGCGCCCAGGCCGTCGGTCTCGTGCATCTCCCCCGATGCGTGCTGCACCGCCCCGGCGAAGTACCGCAGGTTCGCCGCGGCCCGTGGGATGTCGATGCTCCGTGCGACCGCGATGGGCTTGCCGGTGTCCTCGGACTCCGCCCTTGCCAGCGTCTCGCGGTCCCGGTCGATCAGGTCCGCCAGCCGCGAGAGGACCGCTGCCCGCTCCGCGGCCGGGGTCGTACTCCAGGCCGCGAAGGCCTCGGCCGCCGCCTCCACGGCCGCGGCGATGTCCTCCGGGCCCGAATCGGGTACCCGCCGCAGGGGGGCCCCCGTCGCGGGCTCATCCTTCTCGAGGTACCGCCCGCTTGCGGGCTCCACAAACCGGCCACCGATGAAGTTCGCCAGCGTCCGCATACGTGCCGCAGTCTAGCCCGCCGTGGCGGGCGGCCCGCCTCGCTGGCGGACGACGCCGTTACGCCCCGTCCGTTCCGCACGACCTGCCCGAGATGCCTCGCACGCGTCCGGTTCGGCCGTGGCGCGGCTCACGCCCGTGTCACGCGTATGCGATGTCTTCGCAGGACCTGTCGGGAGTACGCCCGTGAAGGACGGCCGCCACGTCCGTATCGCCGCTGTGAGCCTGATGGTGCTGATCGCCGTCCTCGGGCTGGTCCACGGCCTTGCGCCCATCGACCCAGGGGTGGGCGGTGCACAGGCGGCGGGGGACAGAATCCCCTCGGAGCCTCAGAAATCGGCCGATAACTCCGATCCGATCCCCGCATCAGGGTGATCCGGTCCCGGCATTTTCCCACGCCCACGGCGTTTCTGCGGCCGCTTGCCCCGTTGCGGCCGATGGTGGACATGCTTGCGTACTTCGCCCCGCCCCGCGGGCGGACCGGCCGCCACGGCGCGGCTCTGCCGCCCCCGACCTCGCCGTCGAAGGAGCACGCGTATGAAAGCGAACCGGGATCTGCGCTCAGCGGCGATCGTTCTCATGGCTACGGTGGCCGCTGTCGGCGTGATCCGCGGGCTGGTGCCGCGTTCCGTGGACGCCACCACCCCTCCCGCCCCGGCCTCGGCTGTTCTGGCCCACCCGCAGACGAGCAGCGGCGAGAAGCCCGAGTCCGCCGGCACGCTGCACCTCAACACGCGCGGCGGGCCTGCCGCGATGCCCGCGGCCGAGCACGAGCCCTGGCCCAACGACCGCCCCGGCGCCTGACACCACCGCCGCGGCGTCGGGCTTATCCTCCCGTCATGCCGCGGTGTCCATGGGCCAAGAGCGACCTGCTCATCGCATACCACGATGCCGAGTGGGGCGTCCCGGTGCACGATGACCGGCGGCTCTTCGAGTTCCTCATTCTGGAAGGTGCGCAGGCGGGGTTGTCGTGGGAGACGATCCTGCGTAAGCGTGAGGCGTACCGCGAGGCGTTCGACGACTTCGACCCGGCCCGGGTTGCGCGGTACACCGATGCGAGGCTGAACAGGCTGCTCGCCAACGCCGGGATCGTGCGGAACCGGCTGAAGGTCTACGGGGCGACGACGAACGCCAGGACGCTGCTGGACGTGCAGGACGAGCACGGTTCGTTCGACGCGTACATCTGGGGGTTCGTGGGCGGGACGCCGCTGAACCCGCGCCGGCGGTCGCTGCGGGATGTGCCGGCGACCAGCCCGGAGTCGGACGCGATGTCGAAGGCCCTCAAGAAGCGGGGGTTCACGTTCGTCGGCTCGACGATCTGCTACGCGTTCATGCAGGCGGTCGGGATGGTCAATGACCACCTCGTGACGTGCCCGCGGCACGCGGCGGTGGGGGGCTGAGGCTGCCACGCCGCTCCGAGGCGTGTCGCTGGGCCTCCGTGCCGCCTCTGCCTTCTCGGCAAACTGTGCCGGGTGCGACACCTCGGGCCGCAGGGTTTCTCCACTGTGCCCGGCTTCCCCCTTTCCGCGCGGCGGCGCGATTCGCATCTTTGAACCCGGAGCCTGAACACCGGGCCACCACCCTCCGGGAGATACAAACGATGACCGCCGCCGTGCTTTGGGGACTTGTCGCGATCGGGCTGGTGACGATCCTGTCGCCGCTGCTGGCGTCGCTGGCGGTATCTCGCGCCGATGCGCAGTGGTACCACTCCCTGAAGCGGCCGCACTGGGCGCCGTCGGACCGCGCGGCGGGGGCGATCTGGGGCGGGCTGCACGTGCTGTCGGCCGTGGGGGCGGGGCTGGCGTGGTGGGCCGCGGGTGGGAACTGGGACAAGGCGGGCGGGGCGATGCTGCTGTACGGCCTGCAACTGGCCCTCGGGGCGCTGTGGGCGTACCTGTTCTTCGCGCAGCGGCGGCTGGGGGCGGCCGCGGGCGCAACGGCCGCGATTGCGTTGTGCCTCTACGCCGCGACGATGTCGTTCTTCGGTCTGAACCTCGCGGCGGGGCTGCTGCTGGTGCCGTCGCTGGGGTGGGCGCTGGTGGCGACGCTGCTGAGCGCTGTGATGTGGGAGATGAACACCGAGCCCCCGGCCCAGCCGACTCCCGCGGCCATCGCGACGGGGCTGGCGTTCCAGGTCGGCAGCGTGACCTTCACGCCGGAGACGGTGCGGCACTCGGTGGTGACTCGTATGCGGGCGGGGCTGAAGGCTGTGCGGTAGGCACTGTGGGGGGCACAAGGCACAAGCCCTTCCGACCCCGGCTGCGTACGCCTAGCGGTATCCCGACACCTCCGGCTCGCGGTGCCACGGGGGTGTGGTGCAGGAGGCACCCGGGGCGGTGCAGCCCTCGCACATGCCAGCGGTGGAGGGGATAACGCCGCGGCCGGACTGGAGTTCGTGGAAGAACCAGACCGGCGCGGGGGTGGGGTTGGGGGTGAGGCGGGCCATCGTGGCGGCGTCGTAGACCTCGCCATTGAGGATTGTGTACCGCACGGAGTGGGTGTTGGCGATGTCCTCGAGGGGGTTCTTCGCCATCACGACCAGGTCGGCGAGTTTGCCGGGCTCGATGCTGCCCAGGTCGCGGTCCATGCCGAGGTAACGAGCGCCGTGGAGCGTGGCGCTGCGGAGGGCCTCGTGCGGGGTCAGGCCGCCCTGTACAAGCATCCAGATCTCCCAGTGGGCGGCGAGGCCGGCAAGTTGGCCGTGAGCGCCCATCTGGACGCTCACGCCGGAGTCGAGAAGGTCCTTGGCGTTGCGCGCCGCGCGGAAGTGGTTGTATTCCTCATCCGGGGCCTTCGTGCGCCGGCGCGAGCGGGGGTCGATGACCGCGCGGGGGGTGAAGGCCAGAAGCCGCTCGTCGGTCCAGACGTCGGTCTTGTCGTACCAGTAGTTCTCGCCGGCGATGCCGCCAAAGGCGACGCCGAGGGTAGGGGTGTAGCCGCAGTCGGTGGCGCTCCAGAGTTGGACGACGTCCTTGTAAATCCGTTCCACCGGCAGGGAGTGCTCGACGCCCGTGTGCCCGTCGACCACCATGGTCATGTTGTGCTGGAAGAGCGAGCCGCCCTCGGGGACGACCATGAGCCCGAGACGGCGGGCGGCCTCGATGACCTGCTGGCGCTGGTCCCGCCGCGGCTGGTTGTAGGACTTCACGCTGATGGCGCCGGCGGCTTTCAGCCGCCGCAGGTGGAACAGGGCGTCGTCGAGCGACTCGATCTCGGCTCGGGCCGGGCCGGCGGCTCCGTAGAGGATCGTGCCGGTGGAGAAGGTGCGCGGCAGCGTGACCAGGCCGGCCTTGGCGAGTTCCGCCGCGGCGAAGACGGATTGTGTGTCGTTCGAGGGATCGTGGCAGGTGGTGACGCCGAAGGCGAGATTGGCGTATTGCTGCCAGTTGCGCTGCGGCGTGATGCCGTTGGTCGCGTACGAGCCGTGGGCGTGGACGTCGATGAAGCCGGGCGTGATGGTCATGCCCGTGCAGTCGATGATCGTGGCGTCGGCGGGGAGTGACATCGCTGCGGCGGGGCCGACGGCGGCGATGCGGTTGTCGTGGATGAGGATGGCGCCGTTCTCGATGACCTCGTCGCCGTTCATCGTGATGATGCGGGCGTTGGTCAGGGCGAGGTGGTGGCGGGGGCGGTGGTAGGGGTAGGTGAAGGAGATGTTGATGGCGTCAGGGATGTTGTTGAGGCTTGAAGGAGCAGGGGGGGAGGAGACGCGGGGATTCGGCGTAGAGAGGGAAGGAGAAGAAAATTGGGGAGAGGCCTCATCCCCGGCCTGATGGGCGATGTCGCGTGTGTACAGCGTTGGGCCGAGGGTCCAGTGCAGGCGTGCGGAGGCGCCGGACCAGTGGAGGTTCCAGCCGGAGTCATCGGAGACTTGCGTGATGGGGAGGGCCCTGGACTTGGGGCCGATCGCGATCTCGCGGCCGGTGGGGACGAACGGGGCGACGAAGACCTTGAAGCGCTCGGACCAGGCGATCCACTTGCCGTCGGGGGAAAGCGCGAACTCGACGCCGTTCTCGGTGACGTAGTGCGTGCGGACGTCGGACCCGTCGAGGTCCATGGAGACCAGGGCGCGGCGGTCGGCATCCTTCTGGCGCTCGACGGTCATGAGGAAGAGGCGTGTGGGGTCGTCGCCGAACTGGGGGTTGGTGCCGGTCCTCGTGATGAGAACCATCTCGCCGCCCTCGGCCGGGACGCGGTAGACGCCGGGGTCGCGCGACCACAGCGGGCTGGTGAGGTAGCCGCCGGAGACCTTGCCGAAGACGACCTGCGTGCCGTCGGGGGTGAAGACGGGGTCCACGTAGTGGCTGGGCTCGGGGGTGATGATGCGCCCCTCGTCGCACCCCTCGGGCTGGGCGGGGGCGATGCGGATCGCGCCCAGATCATCGTCATTCCACGAGGCGTAGACGATCCACTTGCCGTCGCGAGAGAAGGACGGGAAGAACTCGAAGTCGCGGGTCTGCCTCGTGAGCCGGCGCGGCGTGCCGTCCGGGAGCGGCCGTACGTAGATGTGCCCGAGCGCCTGGTAGGCGACCATATCCCCCCTGGGGGACACCCGCACCGACCGGGGCATCTTCACTTCAAACTCGTCGGGGGCGACCTCGACGGGGAGGCGGACCGCGCGGGCGACGCTACGGGTGCCTTTGACGCGGAAGGGGATGATCTCCGACTCGCCGGTATCGGCGTTGATGCGCCGGATCTTGCCCTTGGCGTAGGCGATGATCGACTTGGAGTCTGGTGTCCAGGCGATCGAGGGATAGACGCCGTGAATGGCCCACGTCTCCTGCATGTCCCGCTCGAGGTCACCGTAGATCGGCCGGGCCAGACCAGAGTCGAGGTCCTGAACGAAGAGCGTCGTCTGGAAGCGCACGCGCCGGACGAAGGCGATGCGCTTGCCGTCGGGTGACGGCGTCGGGCGGCAGGCGCCGCCGGGGCCGGCGATGAAGCGCTCGGTGCGGCCGGTGGTGCGGTCGAGGCGGTCGATGGCGTAGATGCCGGGGTTCGAGTCCTTGGAGTACTCGAACGTGTCGCCGGGGGTGGCGTCGAGGGAGTAGTAGAGGTAGCGGCCGTCGGGGCTGAAGGCGGGCTCGCCGACGTCCTTCTGCTCCGTGGGCCGGGTGGTCATCTGGAGGCCGTCGAAGCCCCCAGACTTGTGGTAGAGCCAGATCTCGCCCGCGCCCAGCGAGCGGCGGCTGGTGAAGTGCTTGCGGGCGGCGATGAACTCGCCGTCGGGCGTCCAGACGGGGGAGTTGAGCAGGCGGAAGGTCTCCTTCGTGACCTGGCGCGGCTCGGAGCCGTCTCGCTTCATCACCCAGATGTTGTCGCCCCCGCCGCGATCGCTGGTGAAGGCGATCTCCGTGCCGTCAGGGCTGAAGCGCGGCTGCATGTCCCACGCGACGCCGCTGGTGATGGGCCGGGCGTCGCCGCCGGTGATAGGGAGGAGGTAGATGTCGCCCAGAAGGTCGAAGGCGATCTCGGTCCCGTCGGGAGAGACGTCGAGGGAGATCCAGGTGCCCTCGTCGGTGTCGATGATGGCCTCGGAGCGATCGCCCGGCGGGTTCTGCATGTTCCACGCCGCCGCGTCCGACGCGGATTGCTGGGGGGCGGACGCGGCAGCGTGCGTCGCGGCGGGCTGCTCGGCCGCGATGGCGAGCGCGAAAAGCGGGGCGAGGAGGTGATGCGGCATGGCGGTTATCCGGGCTAGGTTGCGGGCGCGGCGGGGCGTGACCGGGTGAGTCTACGACGTCCCGAAACCAGCGCCGGGCCGCTCCGATAAGGCCGCGGAACGGTCGAATCGGCCCCAGCGCAGGCCGGAAGGCCGGGGGCGGGTGGATGGGGCGGCGGGGCGCGTCGATACAGGGGCGGGACCCTCCGTTGCAAGGCGCCGGCCCCACCGCCGTCGCCGTGGAGATGCCGCGGCGTGATGAACCTGCTCCGCCTGAAGCTGGTGGCGTACGTGATGGCGGCGGTGGCGCTGGCCAGCGTGGCGTCCATGAAGCTGGCGCTGGATGGGCAGCATGCGCTGGTGTGTGCCCAGGTCGTGCAGGCACACCAGGAGCGCCTGCGGGCGCTGGCCGGGACGGTCGCGGACGCGATCATGGACGACGACCCGGCGGCGATCACGCTGGCGGTGCGCGACTGCATGAGCGAGCGGTCGATGCTGCAGGTGACGGTCCTCGACCGGGATGGGAAGGTCCTGCTGCAGGAGCCGCCGGAGCCGCGGCCGGAGCCCCTCGCGGCCCCGCTGCCGGGGGTGCTGAGCCGGATGGACCTGGTGGACCCGATGCTGCGGCGGCTCTTCCCGCCACCGGGGGATGAGGTGGTGGTGCTCAGCCGCTCGGGCGAGCGACTGGGCGTCGTGCGGTTCGTGCTCTCGAGCGGCGAGGCGGGGGCGACGCTGATCGGCGTGGCGAGGGCGGGGCTGACGGCGGCGCTCGCCCTGACGGTGGTCCTCGGCGGGGCGACATACGCCGGGGCGGGGCGGATCGTGACGCCGCTGATCCACATTCGGCGGGCGATCGGGGCGATGAGCAAAGGGGGCGCTGAGGTGATCCGCGTGCCGCTGCGAGGATCGGCGGAACTCGTGGCGCTTGCGCGGGGCGTCAACGACCTGGCGCTGCGCCTGGCGCAGATGACGCAGCGGCTGGCGACGCTTTCGGCGAAGACCACGTTCATCAACGACGTGGTGCAGTCGATGGCGGACACGCTGATCGTCGTGGACAAGGACGCTCGGATCAAGACGGTCAACCAGGCGACGATCGACCTACTGGGGTACACCGAAGCGGAACTGGTGGGACGCACCGCGAGCCTGTTCTGCGCCGCCGACGGCAAGTTGCTGACGGCGGAGGTGCTCGAGGAACTCCTGGGGACCGGGAGCAAGCGCGACCACGAGGTGACGTACTTCGCCAAGGACGGCCGGAAGGTGCCGATCAGTCTCTCGGGGTCATCGATCCGCGACGCGCAGGGACGCGCGGCGGGCTACGTGTGCATCGGCACGGACATCTCCGACCGCAAGCAGGCGGAGTTGGAGCGGGAGCAGCTCAACAAGAAACTTGTGCAGACCAGCCGCCAGGCCGGGATGGCGGAGGTCGCCACAGGCGTGCTGCACAACGTCGGCAACGTGCTCAACAGCGTCAACGTGTCGGCGTCGGTGGTGGAGGAGACGGTGCGGCGCAGCCGCGTGGCGGCGGTGGCAAAACTGGCGGAACTGCTGGGGCAGCACGAGGCGGACCTTGGCACGTTCATGACCGCCGACGAGAAGGGCAAGATGATCCCCGGCTACCTGGCGCAACTGGGGCGGGCCTTAGCGGAAGAGCAGGACCGGGTGCTGCGCGAGATTGACCACCTCACGAGCCACATCGCCCACATCAAGGACATCATCAGCGTCCAGCAGTCGATCGCGAAGTCCGCCGGAGTGATCGAAACGGTGGACGTGCGGGAGCTGGCGGAGGATGCGCTGCGGATGGTGGGCGAGTCGTTCAAGCGGCACTTGGTAACGCTCCGCCGCGAGTACGGCGAGGGGACACAGGTGAGCACGGACAAGCATAAGGTCCTGCAGATCCTGGTGAACCTGCTCTCCAACGCCAAGGATGCCGTGCGCGACATCCGGGGCGACCGCGAGGTGATCCTGCGCATCGTGCCGCGTCCCGAGGGTGGCGTTCGCGTGGAGGTGGAGGACAACGGGGTAGGGATCGCGCCGGAGAATCTCACGCGCATCTTCACCCACGGGTTCACGACCAAGGAGAAGGGGCACGGCTTCGGGCTGCACACGTCGGCGCTGGCGGCGAAGGAACTGCAGGGCTCGCTGACGGTGCGGAGCGACGGCCCCGGCCGGGGGGCGTTGTTTACGCTGGAACTGCCGGCCAAACCCGCGGAGGCGCCGCCGTCGTCGCCGCCTGAGGGCGCGTCCGGCCGCGCGGCGCGCGCGGTCACGTCGGTTGCGTCGTCCGAAGGCGCGCAAGTTCCGGACATGGTGGAGGCTGCTGCATGAGCGCGCCGCCCACCCCGCAACCGTCGCCCTTCGGACCGGACCGCCGCGAGCCGGCGCCGTCCACCGTGCCGCAGGGCCCGATGAACCGGCGGATCCTCGTGATCGACGACAACGAGGCGATCCACCAGGACTTCCGCAAGATCCTCCTGGCGCCTCGCGTCTCGGCGGAACTCGCCGAGGCGGAGGCGGCGCTCTTTGGCGAGGGCGGGCCGGCGGGCGCCGCGGCAAAGGCTTCCGAGGCGATCGAGTACGAGATCGACAGCGCGATGCAGGGCGAGGAGGGGGTGCGGATGGTGCGCGAGGCCCGCGAAGCCGGGCGGCCGTACGCGATGGCCTTCGTGGACATGCGGATGCCGCCGGGGATTGACGGGCTGGAGACGGTCGAGCGTCTGTGGCGCGAGGACCCGGACGTGCAGGTGGTCATCTGCTCGGCGTACTCCGACTACTCGTCGGAGGACCTGGTGCGCCGGCTGGGCCACTCGGACCGGCTGCTCTTCCTGCGCAAGCCGTTCGACAACGCGGAGGTGAGCCTGCTCGCGGCGGGGCTCACGACGAAGTGGAATCTGGGCCGGCAGGCGGCGATGCGCATGAGCGAACTGGAGCGGCTGGCCGCGGAGCAGACCAGCGCGCTGCGCCAGGAGGTCGCCGAGCGGCGCGCGGCCGAGGAGCGGCTGCGGCACATGGCGCTGCATGATGCGCTCACGGGCCTGCCCAACCGCGCGTACCTGATGCGTCGGCTGCAGGCGTGCATCGAGCGCCGCAAGCGCGACGATCAGTACCGCTTCGCGGTGCTGTTCCTGGACCTGGACAACTTCAAGCTGATCAACGACTCGCTGGGGCACGACACCGGCGACGAGCTGCTGGTGGCGATCGCCCAGCGGTTGACCAGCGCGGTGCGGCCCCTGGACTCGGTGGTACACATCGCGGAGGACACGACGGCCCGCCTCGGGGGGGACGAGTTCATCGTGCTGCTCGATGGGCTCAAGCGTGCGTCGGATGCCGTCGTGGTCGCCGAACGCATCCAGCAACGCCTCAGTCAGAGTTTCGACCTGCGCGGGCACGACGTGGCCGTCAGCGTGAGCATCGGCATCGCGGTCGTCGAGCAGCCGTACGAGCGGCCGGAGGACATTCTGCGCGACGCCGACACGGCCATGTACCGGGCCAAGAGCGCCGGCAAGGCCCGTCACGCGATCTTTGACGAGCGGCTGCACGCCGAGGCCCTGGCGCGTCTCAAGCTCGAGAACGACCTCCGCCGCGGCATGGAGGAGGGGCAGTTCCGCCTGGTCTACGAGCCGATCGTCACGACGCGCTCGGGCGATGTGATCGGCTTCGAGGCGCTGCTGCGCTGGCAGCACCCGGAGCGCGGGCTCGTGCACCCGGTGGACTTCATCGGCGCGCTCGAGGAGACAGGGCTGATCGTGCCGCTGGGGTACTGGGTCGTGCGCGAGGCGTGCCGCCAGCTCAACGAGTGGCGCCGTGCGGTGCCGCAGCGGCGGGACCTGGCGGTGAGCGTGAACCTCTCGAAGCGGCAGGTCGTCGAGCCGGGGCTTGTCGCGGAGATCGCACGCATCCTCGAGGAGACCGGCACGCCGGGCTCGGCGCTCAACCTGGAGATCACCGAGAGCGCGGTGATGGAGCGGATGGACCTGATGTCCTCCGTGTTGCGCGATCTCAAGGCCCTGGGCGTGCAACTGCACCTGGACGATTTCGGGACCGGCCTCAGTTCGCTCAGTTGCCTCCACCAGTTCCCGATCGACGTGCTGAAGATCGACCGCTCGTTCATCACGAGCATGGGCGAGAACCGCCAGTTCGCTGCGGTCGTTCACGCGGTGCTGACGCTGGCGCAGGAGTTGAATCTCCGCGTCGTCGCCGAGGGCGTCGAGACCAGCGGGCAGTTGGCGCAGTTGTTGAATCTCGGGTGCGAGTACATCCAGGGCTTCCACGTCTCGGAGTCGCTGGACGCCAATGAGGCGGCGGAACTGATCCGGGCCGGGCTGGGCTGGAGCGAGGCGGCGTAACGCGGGCCGCCCGTCAGGTCAGAGCGGGGAAGAGCAGGGCGGCGGGGAATCGGGTGAGGACGCGGTCGAGCGGCAGGACGCCCGACTCCGCGGTGATGCGCTCGCCGGTGTAGGCGTCCACCCACTCGGCCGGGGCGCCGGCGGGGAGCGGGACGGTTGTGCCCTTCCAGCCGCGGCCGGTCGGGATGCGAGTGGGCGCCGCTTCGTCGAGTAAAGCGACAGGCAGCCGCGTTGCGAGCGCGATTGCCCAGCCTGCGGCGTCGGAGCCCGCACGGCGGGCGAAGGCGACGGCGTGTGCCGCCCGCGGGCCGGACGCCGCGAGCGGGAGGTAGGCCCCGGAGGCGAGCAGATCCTGGCGGGCGCGGCGGGCGTGCAGGCCTCGCCAGGTCATGTAGAGTTTGATTCGGCCGTCGCGCCAGTTTTCGGCGAGGTCATCCAACAGGGCGGACCGCTCCCTCGCGTTGCGCTGCTCGAGGTCAGCCAGCAGGGCGGCACGCCGGGCGAAGCCCACGGGGCGGCGGTTGTCGGGGTCAACGAGGGCGAAGTCCCACAGGTCCGTGCCCTGATAGAAATCCGGCACGCCGGGGGAGGCGATCTTCAGAGTCAACTGCGACAGCGAGTTGATGGCCCCGGCCGGGGCGACGGTGCGCATCAGGTGCAGGAAGTCGGCCAGGAAGGGCGAGCCGCGGCGGCCGCCGAGGATCGCGGCGATGAACTCGGCGAGGGCCGATTCGTACGCCTCATCCGGGGCCGTCCACGACGTCTCAACTTTCGCTTCGCGGGCCGACTTGATCATCGTCGCGGTCAATCGGGCCACGAGATCGTTATCGGGGTCGTCCTCCAACGGCCAGATCGCCACCAGGGATTGGTAGATCAGCAGTTCATCCCTCGCGACGGGCACGCCCTCGGAGCGCTTCAACGGCGCGTTCCATCCGCGCCAGCGGTCCACGCAGGCGGTCCAGCGATCGGGGATTTCCGAGAGCACATTCAGCCTCGCTCTCGCATCCTCCGACCGTTTTGTGTCGTGCGTCGACGTGGCACTCAGTGTGTGGGGCCGGTGCGACGCGACGGCAGCGCAGAAGTCGTGAAAGGCGCCGAGCGGGTCCGGCGGCGGCTTCGGGTCGCCGCCGACTTCGTTCAGGCTCGCGAGCGTGGTGTACCGGTAGAACGCGGTGTCCTCGACGCCCTTGGCGGTTATCCCGCCGGTCTGCTGCTGCCAGCGGGTAATGAACGCCAGGGCGTCGGGCGGGTGCGGATCGGCTGGCAGCAGGAGGTCACGCAGCAGGTCCAGCGCAGCCGCCGAGATCCCGTCGCGCCGGCGGGCGGCTTGCAGCGCGTGCTCGATCTCGGCGCGGTCCGCCGCGGAGACGCCGGCGTCGGTGATGTACGTGCGGTACACACGCATCGAGGCCGTGAAGGCCGCGAGGGCCTCTGCGAGGTCGTCCGCGCTGATCTGCACCCCGCGGCCCGCGGCGAGCGAGGCCAGTTGGCCCGAGAGGGAGGCCATCTCGGAGGCGAAGAGATCGCGCATCACCGCGCGCTTGGCCTGGTAGACGGTTTCGGCGAAGGAGTGGGGGATCCCCAGCGTGCGGCGGGCGTGGGCGTCGATGACCTCGACGCCATGCGGGTCGGTGAGCAGGTGCGAGAGGGCGTTGAGGTACTCATACCCGGTGGTGCCCTCGACGGGCCAGGCATTCGGATCGATGTTGTCCTCCGCGCTGGAGCCGGGGAGCGACTCGTGTCGCGCGAGGATCTTCTCGACGATGGTGTACACCGGTCCCACGCCGCCGTCCGCGGTCTGGCCGAGGGTACGCAGGCGGCGGAGGTACCCCGCGGGATCGGCCAGGCCGTCCACGTGATCGACCCGCAGGCCGGTGACGACGCCGCGGGCGATGAGCGAGCGCACGAGGCCGTGCGAGGGGTCGAAGACCCCTTCTCGCTCCGTCGCGACGGTCACGAGGTCGGAGATGTCGAAGAACCGGCGGTAGTTCAGGCGCTCCAGCCCGGTACGCCAGAACTCGGGTCGATACGCCTGCCGGTCGAGCACACTGCGGACCATCTCCGGCGGGGCGGCGTCGAGAGCCGCCGACAGAATGACGCGGGCCCCCGGCTCGGCCGCAAGCGCCGCGGCGAGCCGCGAGCGAACGTCCGCAGGGTCGCCCGCCTCTGCTGGATCAGCGAGCGCCCCCGCCGCGGGGGAGGCGGCGCCGAAACACGCGGCCAGGTCGGGCACGATCGGCCGCAGCACGTCGGGCCAGTGCTCCGGGCGGACGGGCAGGAGCGTCCCGTGATACGCCAGCACGATGCCGCGCTGCGGGTCCAGACGCAGGCGAAGTTCCCGCGCGGCGATGCACTCGTCTAACGGGGCGCCGAGGATAGGCAGGACAACTTTTCCCTCCGGGTCGTCCTCCCACCGGATGTCGAAGAATGCGGCCCGCGGCGAGTCCCGCCCTCGCTCCAGTACGTCCCACCACCACGCGTTGGCGTGGTGTGCCGCCATGTGGTTGGGGACGATGTCCAGCAGCAGCCCCATGCCGCTGGCGGCGAGGGCGTCGGCCAGGGCATTGAAGTCCTCCTCCGTTCCAAGGTCCGGGTTCAGTCGCGCTGGGTCGACCACGTCGTACCCGTGCGTCGAGCCGGGCCGCGCGGCGGTGAGCGGCGAGGCGTACACATCGGTGATGCCCAGCGCATGGAGGTACGGCACGGTTCGCAGCGCATCGCGAAACGTGAACGATGCGTTGAACTGCAGCCGGTAGGTCGAGGCCGGCACCCGGATCCCCGTACCCGGCCCGGAAGGAGTGCGGGCAGCGAGCGAAACAGGGGCGATAGGACCAGTGGGGGGGATGGGGGCGAGCGGGGCGTCCATCAGTCCACCTTCACGTGGAGGCGGCGACCCAGGTCGAGGAACGCGCTGGTCCATGCCTCGTTCTCTGGCTTGTTCTCACGCCGCACTTCCGGCAGAACGCTGTGGAGCAGGTCGTAGTAGACGTTCTGGGCATCCCAGAGACTGACCTCAAACGGCATGTCGATGGAGAGCGTGGCCAGTTCGGCGAGCCGGCGCACGTTCTTCTCGTCGCGCGGGGCGGCGCCGAGGCGGTCCGCCGCGCGGGCCAGGGCCCGCTCCACCGCAAAGGAGAGCGTTACCGGGTCGAAAGCGATGGATTGCTCGCGGGCCTCGCGCTGGATGGCGCGGATGCGTTCGAGGTCCGGCTCGTCGGGAAGCAGGGCGCGGCGGAGGGCGTCGTTGAGGACCAGTTCGGCGTTCTGGCGCAGGGCGGCCGGGGGCGGGATCCCCAGCCCGGCGAGGAATCTCAGCAGGGGAACATTGGCCTCGTAGATCTGGCGATACGTTGCCTGAATCTGGTCGAGCGTCGCGCTGAGGATGTGCTCCACGACGTGGCGCTGCTCATCCTTGAAGAGGCTGCGGAGCGTGTAGTTAATGCCGCCGAACGCCTCGCTCATGCGCTGGAGGACATCCGTGTAGTCCGCCCGGTTGAAGGCGTCACCGACGGCGGCGCGGAGAGAGTTGTACGCCTCCTCGTTCTGGAAGGGGCACACGCCGGCGTTGAGGACGTGGTCGCCGAGATGGAGGACGCCGTAGGTGAGTTCCTCACGGTCGAGGGTGATGCGGCTGGTGAAGGTGGCGCGGCCGATCAGCAGGCGCGTGCGCCCCGCCGTCAGCACGCTGGCGTCGTGCCGCTGGACGGTGAAGGCGTACACCTGTGCCGTGTCGGGATACTCGTCGAAGAGGGAGTCCACCGCGTAGTGGGCCGCGACCTTGTGCAGGTCCACCACCGCGGGCCGGACGAAGTCTTCGTAGATCCGGCGGCCGTTGGTGAGTTCGGCGATGTTGCTCGGGGCCCGCTCGAGCCGGTCGAGGAAACCGGGCTCCAGGTCCTCGCCGAGAACCTCTCTTGCGAGCTGGATCGCACGGGCCGCGTACTGCGTCACCTGCACGGTCTCGATGCCGGAGAGTTCGTCGAAGAACCACCCGCAACTCGTGTACATCAGCATCAGGTGCCGTTCCATCTCCAGCAACTTCAGGCCGGCTCGCCGGAGGGAGTGGTCGAGGTTGTCGTGGCAGTGCTCGGCGAGGAAACGCTCGATGTTCTCGCCCGAGCGATCGAGCATGACGCCGATGTACGCGTCCCTCGCCGCCCAGGGGTCTTTCAGGAAGCGCCGGCCCCCGTCGGTCGCATCGAAGCGGGCCCCGAGCGTGTCGCGGAGCCAGTCCAGCGCCTCGCGAAGCGGGGCTCGCCACTCCTGGTTCCACCCCGGCCGCCCAGAGTTGCACCCGCAGTTGCTCTTCCACCGCTCCACGCCGTGGACGCAACTCCAGGAGGAGTTCTCCACGATCTGCACCTCGTGCGTCGGCGGATGTCGTTCGAGGAACTGCCCGTAGTTAGTCAGCGTCGCCGCGCCGCCTCGCTCGATCTGGTCCAGGGCGTAGGCCAGGGCCATGTCGCCGTGGCGGTGGTGGTGGCCGTAAGTCTCGCCGTCGGTGGCGATGTGCGCCAGTTGCGGCCAGTCGCGGTGATCGTCAAAGATGTCCATCAGGCGAGCGGCGAACTTCTCGCCCGACTCGAGCAGGTGTTCGAACGCGACGCCCTGCGACACCGGCCCGTCGTAGAAGAAGAGGCTGATCTCGCGCCCCGACGGGAGTTTGCACAAGTAGGCCCGCGACGGGTCGATCCCGCCGTGGACCTCTTTCCATTTGCCCCTGCCGCCGAGTTTGCGGACGCGCGCGGCCTGGCGGGGGGCGAGAACCGTGAAGACGATGCCGTGCTCCGCGAGCGTCTCAAGCGTCGGCGTATTGACGGCAGTCTCCGGGCACCACATCCCCTCCGGCTTGCGTCCGAATCGGTGCTCGAAATCGCGGATGCCCCACAGGACCTGCGTCCGCCGGTCGTGATCGTTCGACAGCGGCAGGATCATGTGGTTGTACGCCTGAGCCATCGCCGAGCCGTGGCCGCCGAAGCGCTCGGCGGAGCGCCGGTCGGCCTCAAGCAGGCTCTGGTACAGTTCGGGCTCCTTCTCCTCGAGCCACGACAACAACGTGGGGCCGAAGTTGAAACTGATTCGCTCGTAGTTGTTGACGATGCGAACAATGCGGCCCTCGCCGTCCAGCACGCGGCTCTTGGCGTTGGCCGCGTAACACTCGGCGGTGATCCTCGCGTTCCAGTCGTGGTACGGGTACGCCGATTCCTGCAACTCCACCGCCTCCAGCCACGGGTTTTCGCGCGGCGGCTGGTAGAAGTGCCCGTGGATGCAGACATACCGCGGCTGCGGTGCTGTCGGAGTCGGCGATTCGGCCGGGGGAGTGGGGGGGGCGTCCATGTCAGAGGTCCTCCCTCGAGTAGACGGCCACGGCGCACGGCGGGAGCGTGACTTCCGTCGAGCCGTCCGATTCCACTCTCCCGGGCGTCAGCGGCCCGCCCGTTTTACCGGCGCCGAAACGCTCTTCCGACGAGTCCAGCACGCGGCCCCATTGCCCGCGCGGCAGGCGCACGCGCGCCGGCTCCGCCTCCCGCCCACGCCGGCAGAAACCAAGCAGCACCACCGCCGCGGCGGGAGCCGAGCCTGCCGGGTCTGGCGGCGTCCATCGGTGCATCACGAGCGTGCGTGCCGCCTCATCGACGGTTACGTCGAGCGTCTCCTTGCTGAGGTGAGCCAGAGCCGGGTGTTCACGTCGCAGGCGCAGCAACTCGCGGTAGAAGGCAAGCAGCGCCGCGTGGCGCCCGTGCTGGCGGAGGGAGAGGTTGATCTTGGAGCGAAGGAACGTCTCCTCGCTCTGCGGGTCCGGCGCCGTTCCGTGCCAGCGGAAGGCGCGGAACTCCTCGGCACGTCCTGTGCGCACGGCTTCGACCAATCCAGGGTCGGTGTGGCTCACGAAGTACAGGAACGGCGCCGGCTCGGCGTACTCCTCCCCCATGAACAGCAGCGGCACAAACGGTGACAGCACCGTCGCGGCCGCCGCGAGGTGGAGCATCTCGAACGGCACGAGGTCCGCCAGCCGCTCCCCGAGCATGCGGTTGCCCACCTGGTCGTGGTTCTGTGAGAAGACGATGAACCGCTCCGCCGGGATGTGGCGCGACGTTGAGCCGTGCCGCCGCCCGCGGAACGGCTCGTACTCCCCCGTGAACACGAAGCCGTGCTCGAGGGACTTGCGCAGGTGTCGCAGCCCGTCGTAGCCGGCGTAGTAGCCGCTTCGCTCGCCGGTGAGCACCGTGCGCAGGGCGTGGTGGAAGTCGTCGTTCCACTGGGCGTCGGCGCCGTAGCCGCCCAGCTCCGGCGCCGTGATGAGCCGCGCGTCGTTGGCGGCGCTCTCGGCGATGCACAGCACGATCCGGCCGAGTTCCTTCGCCCGCCGGTGCACGGCGGCGCACAGGTCCTGTACGAAGGGAACTGGGGAGGCATCGACGATCGCGTGGACCGCGTCGATCCGCAGGGCGTCGATGTGGCAATCGGTGATCCAGTACAGCGCGTTCTCGATGAAGAAGCGCCGAACCTCGTCCGAGCCTTCCCCGTCGAAGTTCAGCGCATCGCCCCACGGCGTCCGGTGCCGAACCGTGAAGTACGGTCCGAATTCCGCGAGGTAGTTCCCCTCCGGCCCGAGGTGGTTGTACACGACGTCGAGCACCACCGCCAGCCCGCGCCGGTGCGCTGCATCCACCAGCCGCCGCAGGCCCATCGGCCCGCCGTAGGTGTTCTGCGCTGCGAACATCCCGACGCCGTCGTACCCCCAGTTCCGCCCGCCTGGAAACTGCGCCACGGGCATCAGTTCGATCGCCGTGATGCCCAGGTCGCGAAGCGAATCCAGGTGCGGGATGATGCCGTCGAACGTCCCCTCGGCGGTGAACGTGCCGACGTGTAGTTCGTACAGCACGTGCCGCTCCAGCGGCAGGCCACGCCACCCCGCATCCGTCCATTCAAAGTCGGGCGAGACAGCCTCCGACGGCCCGTGTGGCCCCTCCGGTTGGAAGCGCGAGGCCGGGTCCGGCCGATCCGGCCCGCCGTTGAGGCGCAGCGAGTACCGCGTGCCGGGTCCCATGCCTTCGATCACCCCGGTGTGGTACCCGCGTGCCGCCGGTTTCAACGCGACCATGTTGTCCAACTCGTGCAGATGTACCTCCACACGCTGGGCGGCGGGCGCCCAGACGTTGATCGCGCACCCGGCGCCGTTCGGCAGGACCGTGGCTCCGAGCGGAAGGCTCGATGTGCGGCGAGAGATGGCCGCCGTCGTGATCATGCGACGTACCCCGTCGATCTGCGCCCGCGGCGCGACCGCCCCACCGGCGTTCGCGAATGTGCCCCGCGTTCGGGCGTCGGGCGCACACCCCCAGCCGCCATCGCCACGGGCCGCGCCCGCAACTCCGCCAGGCCCCGCAGCAGTTCCGCGACGCCGGGCAGCCGCTCGAACTCTTCCAGCGCAAACGCCGCCCGCCGCCGCCAGTTCGGCGCCTGCTGGTCCGTCGTCCCCGGGACGTTCTGCGGCCGCGTCTCGAGCCACAGGTCCTCGAGGTTCACCAGCACGATCGCCGCCGGCCCCGACGCCAGCAGCGACAGAGCCGCCCGCAGCGCCGCCCGGACCGGCTCCTCGTCGCGAATCCCGGCCCGTCGCGCGAACTTCACCAGAGCCGTCAGCAGTCTCCGGCGCGTCGTCTGTTCCCTCGCCGCGGCCCGCGGCGTCGTCAGGCCCATCTCGGCGCGGAGACGCTGGTCCTCGCCGGTGATGAACGCCGCAAACGGCGGCAGATCGTGCGTATTGAGCGCTGCCAGCGCATCGGCCGGCGATTCCGGCAGTGGCGACCGTTCATCAGCACGGAACTCGAACTGCGCGATCGACATCCCCAGCACGCCACGGCGCGCCATCGCCGCGTTGACCTCCAGCGGCACCGTGCCCAGGTTCTCGCCAACGACCCGGGCCCCGGCCCGGTGCGCCTCGATGCTCAAGACGGCGTACAACTCCTCCGCGGGGTACCGCACGTACGCCCCGTGCGCGGGGTCCAGCGACCGCGGCACCCAGAAGAGCCGGTGGAACCACATCACGTGGTCGATGCGCAGCAGCCGCGCATACCTGAGGTGCGCTCGCAGGGCCAGTGCGAAGTACTCGTGCCCATCCTCGCGCGACCGGATTGGGTGCAGCGGCGGAAAGCCCCAGTTCTGTCCCCCCGGGGCCATGGGGTCCGGCGGAGCGCCAACGCTCATGCCCGAGACGAACAACGAACCGAACCGCCACGTGTCGAACCCGCCGCCGTGCACGCCCACGGGCAGGTCGAGGTACAGTGCGCCTCCCTCGTCGTGCAGCCTTTCCGCGAGGCGCGACAGTTGGTCGTGCAGCAGGCACTGGCAGTAGAGGTGGTACCACCGCACGCTCCGGTCCACGTCCGCCGGGCCAAGTCGCCCGCGTTGCATCCGCTCCGGCCACGACTCCCACGTCCGCCCCTGCTTCTCGATCGCGGCCCGGAACGCCGCGTACTCGCGGACCAGCGGTCTCTCGCGTGCGAATCGCTCCACCTCGCGCCGCCGCCGCGGTGTCGCCAGCGCCGCCTCCGCCAGCGCCCCGAGGATGCGCCGCTTGAGCGCCATCGCCCGCGCATAGTCCACCAGCGGCGCGGCCCGCAACTCCGCGATCTCGCGCTGTAGCCCGGGTGCCCTGAGGATCTCGCGTGCCGCCGGGCTGATCTCCAGGTCCGGCGCATGCTCGACATCCAGGTACAACTCGTTGTAGAACAGCCGGCTCTCCGGCGCGTACGGGCTGTAATCCAGTGGCCGGTCGAGGTATGCGGCCAGCAGCGGCAGCGTTCCGACGATCGGCGCACCGCGGGCTCGCGACCACGCCGCCAGCGCCCCCAGGTCTGTCAGGTCCCCGACGCCCCAGTCCCGCCGCGTCCGCAGCGCGTACAACGGGAGAAACGTCCCCATCGTCCGCGCAGCGCCGGGGATAAGGTGCGCCGGGCCCACGCGAGGCGGCGCCGTCAGCACCACGGCGCTCGCCTCCCGTGCCCGCGTCCCCGCCCCGCTTGTGCGCACGGTCAGCCGGTGCCGTCCGATGGGCAGATCCGGCGGCAGCGCCAGCGACGGGCCGGCCGCCTGCCGCCACGATCGCTCCTCACCCGACTCAAGCACCAGTATGCAGGTCAGCCGCGAGCGTGCCGCCGCCGGGCCCAGGGGCACCGATGACCTGACACCCGTCCAGTCCACGATCGTGGGTTCGATCAGCCGCTCCGCCCGCGCCTCCTGGAGGCGGCGGAGCGCCTCGGCCGCCCCGCCCGGCCCTTCGATCGGCTCGCCCAGGTGCCGGATGACCTCGACGAGCGTTTCCGGCGAAGCCGATCGTTTGTTCCCCTCCTGATCGACGTACTCCGTCAGCACCCCGAGGGCCGTCGCGAGCCGGCGCAGCGCCGACAGTTCCCCCCGGCTCACGGTCCACCACCCCGCCCGCTCCCGGCCGTTGTCGCGGGCTCCTGCTCGCGCGGGCCGCGGAGGAAGACCGCTCCCAGCGGCGGCAGCGTCAGCGTCACAGACCACGGCATCCCGTGCAGCCCGATCGGGGATGCTTCCACCCCGCCGAGGTTCCCCTGCCCCGATCCGCCGTACTCCAGCGCATCGCTGTTGAGAATCTCCTCCCACCGCCCGCCGCACGGCACCCCGTAGCGCTCGTTGTGCCGCGGCTCCGGCGTGAAGTTCAGCGCGCACAGCACCACGTCGTCGGCGCGCCGCCCCCGCCGCAGGAATGCCAGCGTCGAGCGCTCCGCGTCGTTGGGCGTCAGCCACTGGAACCCCGCCGGGTCGCAATCCAGTTCGTGCAGCGCCGGCAGCTCCCGGTACAGTTCGTTCAGGCGCGACACCAGCCGCATCACCCCTGCGTGCCAGTCGATCTCCAGTTGGCCCCAGTCCAGCCCCTCGTCGTGGTTCCACTCCCGCCCCTGGGCAAACTCGCCGCCCATGAACAGGAGTTTCTTCCCCGGCTGCGACCACTGGTGGCACAGCAACAGCCGCATGTTCGCGAACTTCTGCCACGCGTCCGCCCCCGCCATCTTCGCCAGCAGCGAACCCTTGCCGTGCACCACTTCGTCGTGAGACAGCGGCAGCACGAAGTTCTCCGTCCAGGCGTACATCCCCCGGAAGGTCAGGTCGTTGTGATGGTGCCGCCGGTGCACGGGGTCCTTCGACATGTACCGGAGCGTGTCGTGCATCCAGCCCATATCCCATTTGAGGCCGAATCCGAGGCCCCCGGCATGAACCGGCCTTGAAACCATGGGCCAGGCCGTTGATTCCTCGGCGATCACCTGGATCCCGGGGAACGACCGGTACACCTCCGTGTTCAGCCGCCGCAGAAAGTCGATCGCCTCCAGGTTCTCTCGCCCGCCGTAGCGGTTGGGCACCCACTCGCCCGCGCGACGCGAGTAGTCGAGGTACAGCATCGACGCGACCGCGTCCACGCGAAGCCCGTCGGCGTGGTACGTCTCCAGCCAGTGGCACGCGCTGGAGATCAGGAAGGCCCGCACCTCGTTGCGGCCGTAGTTGAACACGGCGCTCTTCCAGTCCGGATGGAAGCCCTGGCGCGGGTCGGCGTGCTCGTACAGGTGCGTTCCGTCGAAGTACATCAGCCCGTGCTCATCCGTCGGGAAGTGCGAGGGCACCCAGTCGAGGATCACGCCGTACCCCGCCTGGTGCAACTGGTCGATCAGCGACATGAAGTCCTGCGGCGTGCCATAGCGGCTGGTGGGGGCGAAGTACCCGGTCGTCTGGTACCCCCACGACCCGTAGAACGGGTGCTCCATCACCGGCAGGAACTCCACGTGCGTGAAGCCCGTCTCGCGGAGGTGCTCGATCAGTTTCGCGGCCAGTTCCTGGTACGTCAGCGGCCGGTTGTCCTGGTGGTGCAGCCGGCGCCACGACCCGAGGTGCACCTCGTAGATCGACATCGGCGCGTCCAGCGCGTTCCGCCGCGCCCGATGCTCCATCCACTCCGCATCGTCCCACCGGTACTCCAGCCCGCGCACGCGCGACGCCGTTCCGGGCGGCGTCTCCTGCTCGAACGCGAACGGGTCGGCCTTCTCCACGCCATACCCGTTGAACTGCGATGCGATGAAGTACTTGTACAGCGCCCCTTCCCCCAGCCCCGGGATGAACCCCTCCCACACCCCCGACTGCCCCCGCGGGCGCAGCGGGTGAGCCCCGCGGTCCCACCCGTTGAAGTCGCCGATCACACTGACGTACCGCGCCGCCGGCGCCCACACGCCGAAATACACCCCCGCGTGGCCGTCATACTCGCCGCGGTGTGATCCCATCTTCGTGGCGAGCCGATAGTGCGTTCCTTCGTTGAACAGGTAGATATCCTGGTCGGTCATCAGGCCGACGGGGATCACGTCCCCCACCGGGGCCGGTTGCGGCTCGGTCATCGTGTGCTCCAGCGGAGGGTGCGGGCGCCGCGGCGTGAGGCCGGTGCGCGGTTCGGTTGTCACTTGCGACCGAGTCACGGTAGCCTCCCCCGGCTCAGCCGGCGCTCTCGAGCAGTTGCGTCAGCCCTCGCAGCGGGATCCACGCCCACTCCGGGCGCGAGTTCAGTTCGTACCCGATCTCGTACAGCGCCTTCTCCAGCATGAACACCTCCAGCAGCAGCGCTGTGTCGGCCGAATCGGCCGGCAGCAGCCCGGCCCCGCCCCCGCGCCTGCCGTTGGCCTCTCCGTCCGCCGGCCCGCCCCCGCCGCGCACCATCGTCTCAAGGTACGACCGCAGGAATGCCGCTCCCATCAGCGAGTACCACACGCGAGCCGGCAGCTCCGCCGCGCGCAGCGCCCCCGTGTCGATCCCGATGACGCCGCGCTGCCCCTGCTGCACCAGCCCCGAGTACGCCGCATACTGGTACGACCGCAGCATTCCCGCCACGTCGCTCAGGCACGAGCGCTTCAGCCGCCGTTCCCCCAGCGGCCGCGCCGGCTCCCCTTCGAAGTCGATGATGACGAAGTCCTTTCCCGTCCAGAGCACCTGCCCGAGGTGGTAGTCCCCGTGGACGCGGATTCGCATGGTCCTGATCGGTCGCGCCGTCAGCGCTTGCGCCCGTGCCATCAGATCCGCTTCCCGCGCCGTCAGCGATTCGAGTTCGCTCCGCAGCGAGGCCGGGAAATCCGCCCCCCGCCGCCGCAGCAGTTGGAGCGACCGCCGCACCGAGTTCCGGATCGACTGGTAGATGGAGCGCTGGTACAGCGGCGTGAACGGCTCGGGCGCAAACGCCGGGTCATCCGCCGCGGCGCTCACACCCCCCAGCGCCAGGTGCATCTCCGCCGTGCGCTGCCCCAGCAGACCCGCCTCGTGCAGCGCCGGCCCCGTGACCTCGGCCGCCGCCGCCCAGAACTCCGCCGTCGCCGCGGCCCCCTCGTGCTCCGCCAGGCGCAGCAGCCCCCGCGGCCCCGGGTCCGTCCCCTCCAGCAGCGTCGCTCCCGGCGGCTCCGCCGCCGCCAGCGCCCGCTCGTAATACTGCCCAAGTTGGTCCAGCGCGTGCCGCCACGCGTCCCCCTGGTTGGGGACGAACTCCTGCACCACGGCCAGCGACGCCGGTTCCTCCCCGCGCCGAACGTACTCGATCGCTCCCTCGACCCGCGGCGTGTGCTCGAAGCGAGCCCGTTCCGTCAGGAACCGGCCGATCTCCAGGTCCGGGTTCGGCCCGGCTTCGATGCGCCGGTACACCTTCATGATGTGCCGCGATCCGAAGACCACGGAACTGTTGCTCTGATCCGCGTCGCCGGGCGTGATCTCCATGTGGCGCCCGTCGCCGTTGGGCGGCCCGGCCCCGTTCCCTCGGCCGACCCCGGCCCCCACCAGCGCCTCGCGCCGCAGCGCCGCCGCCGCGGTTCCGACAAGTTCCCCCCGCTCCGAGCGCACGCGCCGCCGCCGCGCCATCATCTCCAGCAGCGCTGCGCAGCAATCCGGGTCGAGCATCGCGTCGTAGAGCAGGCGCGTCTCATCTCCTCCGCCGCGCCGGTCACCGGCCCGCACCTCCGCAATAACCGCCCCGCCCGCCACCCGCTCGGCCCTCGCTCGCTCCGCCAGCGCCAGCGGCAGCGCGTACAACTCCGGCTCCCCCTCCGTGTACTCGACCCTCACGAGTGCGATCGCCGCGGACAGTTCCTCCTCCACCACGCCTGTCCGCAACGGCGCCACGTCCAGGATGCTCACGCCGCGCACCGTCCGCGCCTTGGCGCCGAACCACCGGCGCGAGGACATGTTCTCCGCCACGGCGTCGATGACCTCCCGCAGCCCCGCTGTGCTGCGCAGCACCCGCGCCGGGTCCCCCTCGACGCGCACCTCCCGCGGCCGCGCCGCCGGCGTTCCCACCGCAAACGCCGCCCCGCCGCGCACCGGCTCCAGCGAGAACCAGTAGAACGCGTGCGGCCCCAACGTCAGGAAGTACGGCCCATCGCCGATCGGGGGGAAGTGCGTGCGTCCAAACAGTTCCACCGGCCGCATCCCGCGGTGTGCGCCAAGGTCCAACTCTGCCGGCTGCACGAACCGCGACAGGTTCGCCACCACCAGCACCGTCCCCTCGGCCTCCGCTCCGCGGCGGACAAATGCCAGCACCTTCGGGTTCGACGGCGACAGGATCTCCAGCGACCCCGTCCCCAGCACCGGGTACCGCTTGCGCAGCGCAATCAGCCGCTTCATCCACCACAGCAGACTGCTCGGGTTGGCCTGCTGCGCCTCAACATTGACCTTCTCGTAGTGATACTCAGGGTCGATGATCGGCGGCAGCACCAGGCTCTGCGGGTTGGCGCGGCTGAAACCCGCGTTGCGGTCCGCCGACCACTGCATCGGCGTCCGCACGCCGTTACGGTCGCCGAGATACACGTTGTCCCCCATCCCGATCTCGTCGCCGTAGTACAGCACCGGCGTCCCGGGCAGGCTCAGCAGCAGCCCGTTCATCAGTTCGATCTTCCGCCGGTTGTTCCCCATCAGCGGCGCCAGCCGCCGCCGGATCCCCAGATTGATCCGGCTCTGGCGGTCCTGGGCGTACACGCGGTACATGTAGTCCCGTTCCTCATCGGTCACCATCTCCAGCGTCAACTCGTCGTGGTTCCGCAGAAAGATCGCCCACTGGCACGACTCCGGGATCGGCGGCGTCTGCATCAGGATGTCCGTGATGGGGAAGCGGTCCTCCATCTGGATCGCCATGAACAGCCGCGGCATCAGCGGGAAGTGGAACGCCATGTGGCACTCGTCCCCGTCCCCGAAGTACGAAATCGCGTCCTCCGGCCACTGGTTCGCCTCCGCCAGCAGCATCGCGTGCGGCCATCGCTCCTGCATGAACGCCCGCAGTTTCCGCAGGTAGGCGTGCGTCTCCGGCAGATTCTCACACGACGTCCCTTCCCGCTCGTAGAGGTATGGCACCGCATCCAGCCGCATCCCGTCTACGCCCATGTCCAGCCAGTGCGCCACGACCGCCTCAATCGCCCGATGCACCTCGGGGTTGTCGAAGTTCAGGTCCGGCTGGTGTGAGTAGAACCGGTGCCAGTAGTGCTGCCCCGCGACCTCGTCCCACGTCCAGTTGGACCGTTCGAAGTCCGGGAAGATCACCCGCGTCCCCGCGTACCGGCCGGGGTCGTCGCTCCACACGTAGAAATCCCGGTGGCGGCTCCCCCTCGGGCTCCGTCTCGCCCGCTGGAACCACGGGTGCTGGTCGGATGTGTGGTTGATCACCAGTTCCGTGATGACCCTGATGCCGCGTCGGTGCGCCCCGGCCACGAACTTCCGAAAGTCCCGCAGCGTCCCGTACGCCGGGTTCACCGTCGTGTAGTCCGCGATGTCGTACCCATCGTCCTTCAGCGGGGAGGGGTAGAAGGGCAGCAGCCACACCGCCGTCACGCCCAGGTCGTGCAGGTAGTCCAGCCGCGATGTCAGCCCCTCGAAGTCCCCCACGCCGTCCCCCGTGGCGTCGGCGAATGTCCGCACGTGCACCTGGTAGATGATCGCCGTCTTGTACCACGGGTGTTCTGCCGCCTGCGTCCGTTCCGTCAGGGCGACCACGCCATGTTCCTCCCGCTGCCCCCGGGCTGCTACAGGTAGTACTCGAACTCGTGCTCAGACCGGGCTCGCCGCCGCACCCGGAAGATGTGCGCCGGCGACGATGCCGGGTTCAGCCCCACCACATTCCGCGCCCCGCGCCACGTGTACCGGGCGTCCGTCAGCAGGTCGTGCATCTGGTACGTCCGATCCTCCTGTGCCTCCATCCCCAGCGCCGCCATGTCCAGTTCGACCGTTCCCCAGACCTCCCGCCACGGGTTCAGGTTCACCGCGCACACGATCACGTTGTCCAGATCCGGCGACGACTTGCTGTAGCAGATCAGGTCCTCGCTCTCCGTGCGGTGGAAGACCAGCGTGTCGTCGCGCTGGAGCGCCGGATTCTCGCGCCGGATCCGGTTGATCCGCGCGATCAGCGGTCCGAGTGTCCCCTCCGCGTCCAGGTCCCAGTGCCGCAACTGGTACTTCTCGCTGTTGCGGTACTCCTCGCTCCCCGGCTCGCGGGCCCGGACGTCGCACGTCTCCAGCGGCGGGCCGTAGATCCCGTAGGTGGCCCCCAGCGTCGCCGCGAGGATCAGCCGTTCCACGCACGCCGCCCGCCCGCCCTGCTGCAGATGCTCATGCAGGATGTCCGGCGTATTCGGCCACAGGCTGGCGCGGAAATACTCCCGCATCTCCGTCCGCGTCAGTTCCGTGAAGTACTCCTCCAGTTCGCGTTTGGTATTACGCCACGTGAAGTACGTGTACGACTGCGTGAACCCCAACTTGGCCAGTTCCTTCATCACCTTCGGCCGCGTGAACGCTTCCGACAGAAAGATCGCCTCCGGATGCTCCTCGCGCACCTCGGCGATCAGCCACTCCCACAGCGCCAGCGGTTTCGTGTGCGGGTTGTCCACCCGGAAGATCCGCACCCCGTGCCCGCACCAGAACCGCACCACCCCCAGCACCGCCTCCCACAACCCCCGCCAGCCTTCGCACCCGAAATCGAGCGGGTAGATATCCTGGTACCTCTTCGGCGGATTCTCCGCGTACTGGATTGTGCCATCCGGCCGGTGTCGGAACCATTCCGGGTGCTCCTTCACCCACGGGTGATCCGGCGAGCACTGCAGCGCCAAATCCAGCGCTACTTCCATCCCGTGCTCCTTGCACACCGCCACGAGCGCATCGAAGTCCTCCAGCGTTCCCAACTGCGGGTGCACCGCGGTATGTCCCCCCTCCGGCCCGCCGATCGCCCACGGACTCCCCACGTCCCCCGGCTCGGCCCGCTCGGCGTTGTTGCGCCCCTTGCGGAACGTCCGTCCGATCGGGTGAATCGGCGGCAGGTACAGCACGTCGAACCCCATCCCCGCCAGCCGCGGCACGAGCCTTGCCACGTCCCGCAGCGTCCCGTGCGTCCGGTCATCGGGTCCGAACGACCGCGGGAACAACTCATACCACGCGCCGAATCTCGCCCGCACGCGGTCGGCGATGATCCGCAGCGGCTCCGTTCTCGCCCTCCCTTCCCGCGGCCCCCAGCGGTCCATCAGCGCCGTCGCTTCCGCGCCCGCCGCCAGCACGCTGCGCTCACCCTCCGACCCGTCGCCCTCCAACACCGTCGCGATCTCCTCCAGCCGCCGCGCATCCGTGTCGGCGCCCGTGCGACTCGCCTCCTTGGTCGCCTCACGCACGATCGCCGCGCCGATCCGCAGGTCGACCCCGATGCTCTGCCCCACGCTCACCCGCCGCTCCAGGTCGCGCCGCCACGACCCGAAACGGTCAACCCACCCCTCGACCGCGAACTCATACTCCCCCGGCGCCGGCGGCGTAAACGCCCCGCGGAACCGGTCGTTGCCCAGCGGCTCCATCGGCGCACTCGCCCACTCCCCCCCGTCACGCTCCGCGCGCCGCCACAGCAGCGCCGCACGCACAAGATCGTGCCCATCCGCCAGCACGTCCGCTTCAACTGTCACACACTCCCCCGCAATGCGCTTCGCCGCGTATCGCCCGCAGTCCACCCGCGGCTCGACGCCCGTGATCACCACGCGAGCCGGCGGCGCCTGTGTCCGGGGCGCCTGCACACTCCCGGTCCTCACGGCGGCGAACGTCATATCGCCCCTCACCCCGCATGGTTGCCGCCGCGCGAGGCGCGATCAAACGCCTGCGCTGATCCCGCGCGTGAGCCGGGGTTTCCCCCGGTGCGGCGGCACGCGCACGTCCGCATGCACACGCCTGCTCACAGCGGCCGCCCGCCCGCGCTGCGGTGTTCATCCGCCGCGGCGCGCCGGCGCTCCGCGCCCCGGTCCGCGCGCCCCGCCGCGGCCCGCCCCACGGTCCGTCGCCTTGAGCCGGTCGGGCACGTCAGACACACCACCATCGGCGGTGACCGGTCCGCGAGCCGAACCTCGACTTCCAGCCCGGCCCGCAGCCGCCCCAGTTGCTCGGTCGTCAGCGCAACCTGCGCTGGCTCGGGGTCCTCGTCGCGCCGACTGTCCCGCGGCGCTGCCCCCGTGCGCTCCGGCACATGAAGGCAACTTACCCACGCCCCGTTGTGATCGCGCGCCAAGCCGCCCGCCGCGTAATCCGGCAGCGGGCTCTGCCCATTGACGATGTACCGAAAGACTCGATCCCCCGGCGGCAGCCTCAACGCGATGCTCCACCAGCCGCTGTCGTCGCGCCGCATCGCGATCGGCCGCTCGGTGAAGTCCCCGGTGATCTCCACCGACCCGGCGTGCGGGTAGTAGACCCTGAACAGGTAAAGCCCGTCCTGCGTTTCCGTGACCATGGCATTCCCGGATGATGACCGCCCGCTTCCTGCGGGCTTCTCATGGTCGCCCCCGGGCATGAAGGTGCGATGAAAGCGGCCGCCTCCGCTCTACACCCAGCGCTCGCCAACGTTGCCGCGCCGGCCTCCGCCCGTCAGCGTGCCAGCGACAGCACGAGCGCCAGTTCCTCCTTGTGCTCCTCCGGGTCCGAAGTTGTTTCCGCGATCACCTCGTGGATCAGCGCAATCACCCGCCCGCGTCGCGGTCAAACTCTTGGCCGCCCACGCCTCTGACCCGGAAGGACGCAGCCACCGCCGCGCATGGCGTGAACCTGATCTTCTGTCTCACCTGCGTCTCCCCGCGTTGCCGCGTGCGCTCGCTACGGCGTCCACGAGGGCCGCATCGACATCGTCACCGAACTTGTGGACGGCCGGCCGCTGGATCGCCACTGCCGCGAGGCCGGGCTACTGGGCCTGCGCGAGCGAGTCGACCTGCTCGCCCGTGTCGCCGACGCCGTCCACTCCCTCCACGAGCATGGCGTCATCCACCGCGACCTCAAGCCCGCCAACATCCTCGTGGACGCCGCGGGCATCCCGTTTCTCCTCGACCTCGGGATCGCCGCGCTCCTGGAGAACGGGCTTGCCGCCGCGGCAACGCTCTCGCCGGACGGCGCGCCGATCGGCACCCCGGCCGCCGATGAGGACAGCCCCGCCCCCGCAATGACGGCGCGGCTTAACTCAACGCCTTCCGCAGCGCCTCGGCCTTGTCCGTCTTTTCCCACGTGAAGAACTCGAGTTTCGGCCCGCGGTGCTGCCGCTTCACGCGGTCGAAGTACTGCGCCTCGTACGGCTGGCGGCCGAAGTGCCCGTGCCGCGCCGTCGGGCTGAAGATCGGGTTGCGGAGTTTCAGGCTCTCGATGATCCCCCGCGGCGTCAGCGGGAACAGGTCGCGGATCGCCTTCGAGATCTTCGCCCCATCCACCTTCCCCGTGCCGAAGGTGTCCACGTACACGCTCGTCGGCTCGGCGACGCCGATCGCGTAGGACAACTGGATCTCGCACCGCTCCGCCAGCCCCGCCGCCACAACGTTCTTGGCGATGTACCGCGCCATGTACGCCGCCGAGCGGTCCACCTTCGTCGGGTCCTTCCCGCTGAAGGCCCCGCCGCCGTGCCGGCCCATGCCCCCGTAGGTGTCCACGATGATCTTGCGCCCCGTCAGGCCGGTGTCGCCGTGCGGGCCGCCGATCTCGAACCGCCCCGTCGGGTTCACGTGCACCGTGATCCCCGGGTTCCACCACTCCTTGAGCACCGGCTTGAGGATGTGCTCGACGACCTGCTTCTTCAGTTCCTCCTGCCGCTCGTTCCAGTACGGGTCGTGCTGCGTGGAGAGCACCAGCGTGTCCACGCGCACCGGCTTGCCCCCCTCGCCGGATGGGTTCGCCCCGTCGTACTCGACCGTCACCTGGCTCTTGGCGTCAGGACGCAGCCCCGGGATGATCTCCTCGCGCCGCACGTGCGCCTGCTGCTCCACCAGCCGGTGGGCCAGTTGGATCGGCAGCGGCATCAGTTCCGGCGTCTCGCGGCAGGCGTAACCGAACATCATCCCCTGGTCCCCCGCCCCCTCCTTGTCCACGCCCATCGCGATGTCCGGCGACTGCTTGTTCAGCGCCACCAGCACGCCGCACGAGTCCGCGTCGAACCGCATGTCCGCCGTCGTGTACCCGATCTCGCGGACCGTCTCGCGGACCAGGTCCGGCACGTTCACGTACGTGGTCGTCGTCACCTCCCCGGCGACCACCACCAGCCCCGTGCAGCACAGCGTCTCGCACGCCACGCGCGACCGCGGATCGTCCGCCAGCATCGCGTCCAGCACGGCGTCGGAGATCTGGTCGGCGACCTTGTCGGGGTGGCCCATGGAGACGGATTCGGAGGTGAACAGGGTCAGGGCCATCGGTGAATGCTCCAGCAGGAAAGCGGGTGCGGGGGGCGGGACGGGATGAAAGAACCTCAACGAAGCCGCAGGGTAGGCAGCACCCCCCGCGGCGCGGCCCGCCCCGACTCCTTCCGTTCATCCGGATAAGCGGATGAAGTGTAGCCCGCCCCGCCTTGCCCGAGGGTTCCGGCGCCGCTCTGGCGGCCCGCCGGCAGGCTTGCCCAGACCGCCGCGCCCGGTCCGCGTACCCTCGGCCTATGCCTACCAAGACGGCCAACAACCATGCCGGTACCGGGCTCACCTACGCGGCGGCCGGCGTCCGCCTCGAAGAGAAGGACCAGTTCACCGAAAGCCTCGGCTCGATCATGCGCCGCACCTTCGGCCCGCGCGTGATCCCCAACCCCGGGGGTTTCGCCGGTCTCTTCCGCCTCGATTACAAGAAGGGCCTCTTCGAGAAGAACTACCGCGACCCCGTCCTGGTCGCCTGCGCCGACGGCGTCGGCACCAAGATCAAACTCGCCGCCCAGATGCGGAAGTTCGACACCATCGGGATCGACCTGGTCGCGATGAATGTCAACGACATGATCGTCCAGGGCGCCGAGCCCCTCTTCTTCCTCGACTACATCGCCGTCCCGAAGGTGGACAGCGCCATGCTCACCGACATCGTCCGGGGCGTCGCCGCGGGGTGCAAGCAGGCCGGCTGCGCTCTGCTCGGCGGCGAGACCGCCGAGATGCCCGATGTCTACCCCGAGGGCGAGTTCGACCTCGCCGGCTTCGCCGTGGGCGTCGTCGAACTCAAGCGGGCGGTTAATCCGATCCGCGTCGAGAAGGGCGACCTCGTCCTGGGCCTGGCCAGCAGCGGCATCCACTCCAACGGCTATTCGCTGGTCCGCAAGGTCGTCGCCACGGCGGGCCTCGACTTGGGCGCCGTCGTCCCCGAACTGACCGAAGCCGGCGGCAACGGCGCGAAACGCCGGAAGAAAGCCGCCGCGGCCGCGCCCCCCACGCTCGGCGAGGTGCTCCTCACCCCGACCCGCATCTACGTGGACCCGATCGTCAAACTCCTCAAGCACTACCGCCGCAAGAAGGTCGTCAGCGGCATGGCCCACATCACCGGCAGCGGCATGAGCGGCAACCTCTGCCGCGCCCTGCACAAGAAGGTGGACGCCGTCATCGACACGAAGTCCTGGCCCGTCCCCCCCGTCTTCCGCTACCTCCAGGAGAAGGGCAACATCGACGAGGCCGAGATGCGCCGCGTCTTCAACATGGGCATCGGCTACACCCTCATCGTCCGCCCCAAGTTCGCCGACTCCATCAAGGAGCAACTCGAGAAGATGGGCGAACGGGTGTACGTGATCGGCGAGATCACCCGCGGCCGCGGCGAGGTTGTCGAGCGATAGTCGGGCGGTTCGAGATCGGAACGCGGGGCCCTACACCCTCATCCCCGTGATCCGCGCGTCGAAGACGACCTTTCCGTCCACGATCCCCTGGATGTCGCTGCTGAAGCGGCGGGGCGTGAACTTCACCTCCTGGCACAGCAGGTACAGGTCATCCCCAGGGACCACGGGAACCCGGAACGTCGCCTCTTCCAGGCGCACGAACGCCGCGATCCGCGGCTCGGGGAAGCGGGCGTTGTAGAGGAACGTCGCCAACTGCGCCCCCGACTCGATCATCAGCACGCCCGGCAGCATCGCCTTGGCCGGAAAGTGCCCCGGAACCCAGAACTCATCGTCCCGGACGTGCTTGAGGGCGACCCCTTTCCGGAAGTCGTCCGAGTGCCAGACGATGTAGTCCAGCAGCGCCATCTGCCCCCGATGGGGGACCCAGCGCTCGATCTGCTTCCGGTCCGCCCGGCGGGCCGAGAGGTCGATCCCGCTCAGGTCGAACAGCGGCGCCTTGGACCCGGCCGCGCGCGTGACCTCCCCTCCGCCGCCGTTACCCGCGGAGACGGGGGGCTTCACCTGGGTCGATGATGCCTGCACGGCCGACATGGTGGCTCAGGCTCCCCCTTCGGGCTTGGCTCGCAACTCCAGAACGGCCTTGCGGACCTCCTGGGCGGCCTCCTTGATCTCCTGCATCGCGGCGCGGACCCGCGTCCCGGCGGCCTTGTTGCCGCCCTCCGCCTTCCGCACGTCCTCCTCGATGTCAGCGATCAACTTCTTCAGGGTTTCATACGCTTGCACGGTTGGATCCTCGCTGCTGGGCGGGTGCTCAGGGGGGCTTTCGGGGGCTGGGATGTGACGGCAACAGAGGGTCAACCGGCCCGCCCGCCTTGGCGGGGGAGACCCCGCGACGGTCGGTGACGGCGGCAGTATACGGGCCGACCCTCGCCACGGGGCAACGGCGGGGGGCCAAACGAATTCTCATACTGGTAGCAAATTGTTAGCAAGATGGCCGGTCTTGGCCGCTACCGGCACACCAGCGGCAGCAGCGTCTCCAGTTTCTCCAGCGCCGCCCGCACGTACTTCGGGTGCCCCTCGCGGTGCAGGAACGCCGGCGTCGTCGCCGCCATGAGCACCCGCCGCGTGTTGGCCAGCATCCCGTGGTCCTCCCCCTCGGCGTGCGGCAGCCCGAGTTCCCGGCGGGCCTTGGCCAGCGCCTGGACGGGCTTGATCCCGTGAAGGGCCTCGGGGCGGTGCCAGTGCAGCCGCTCGAGATACACGGCGTCCTCGACCCAGTGGCCCGCGTGCACCAGCGCCAGATCGATCAGCACGCACGGCCCGGCGGGCGCGGCGCCGTCGGCAGAGGCAGCAGTGGGGGAGGGGGGGCGGCGCATCACGTTGCCCGGGTGCAGGTCCCCGTGGCACCACGTGTTGATTGGCCGTTGAGCCCACCGCTCCGCCAGCCGCCCCAGCACGCGGTGAACGTCCTTGAGCACGCGGTTCCAGTGCTGTGGATCCTCGATGTTCGAGTTCTTCAGCGCCTCCCGGGCCTTGTGGAGTTGCGCTTCCCAATCTGGCGGCGGCGGGGGCTGGGCGCCCGCGATCGGCCGCACGCGCTCCGCCAGCGCGTACCACCGCGCGGTCGTCCGCAGGAGGTCCTGGATGCACGTCTCGGACGGGTCCCCGCTGAGCGTGGGCCCGGGAAGCCGCTCGACGATCAGCCATGCCAGGTCGTACCCGCCCAGTTCGGTCCCATGTGCGAAGACGCGCAGCGTCGGCAGCCCCGCGCCCCCATCCGCGTTCTCACGGAGGTACTGCTCGTAGGCGCCCGTCGTCCACCGGTACTCCTGCGGGCCCACAGGCAGTTTCACGCACACCGGGTGCGTCACGCCGTCGTCGGTCGTGTACGTTCCGAAGCCGGTGGAGGCCCCGCCCGACTGCCACGTGGAGCGGAACCACTCCAGTTTCGACAACCGTCCCTCACACGCTTGGAGGAGCGCCGGCTCGAGCGCCGGAGCAAGGCTGTCGTCGGCGATGCGCTGGGCGTGTGAGTCCAAGGCAGCGGGGGGCAGTGGGGTCTCGGGGAGCCGTCCAGGGCCGCCGGGATGGCCCGCTTCTGCTTCAACCTATCGCGCCGGCTCTTGGGAGTCGAGGGGGTTCCCGCCACGATCTGTCCCGGCCTGTCCTCCGGCCACTGCCAGACGCAGCGCCTCGATCTGCTCCACCGTCAGCGCTTCCGGCCGCATCGCGGGGTCGATCCCCGGCGGCCAGGGCGTCGCGCGTCCGAGAATCGCCCCCAGTTGCTTGCGCCGGCTTGCGAACAAGCGGCGGCAGAACTCCGACAGCGCCACCGGATCCGCCGTGAGCGGCTCGGCACGCCGCTCCAGCAGCACCATCGTGCTTGTCACTTCCGGCCGCGGCCAGAAGCACTCCGGCGGCGCTGTTGCCACGCGGCTGACGGTGCACAGCGCCTGCGCGATGACCGACACCCCGCCGCGGTCGCGCGACCCCGGCGGCGCCAGCAGCCGGTCCGCCACCTCGCGCTGCACCGTCACCGCCATTCGCGCACACTCCGGGTGGTGCAGCAGCAGCGCCGTCAGCAGCGGCGTCCCCGCGCCGTACGGCAGGTTCGAGACCAGCACGAACGGCCGGTGATGCAAAATGCCGCGCACCTGCGGGTTCAGACGCTTCTCGCCCGCGGCCTTCTCAAGACAGTCGGCGTGAACCACCGTCAGGCGCTCGCCCCCCTCGATCGAGCGTGCCCGCTCGGCGAGCATGTCGGCCAGGTGGTCGTCCAGTTCGCACGCGACCACCTCCGCCCCCCGCGCCAGCAGTTCTTCGGTCATCGTCCCCGTCCCCGGCCCCACCTCCAGCACGAGGTCCCCCGGACCAATGCGCGACGCGTCCACCAGTTTGCGGATCAGGTTGTGATCGATCAGGAAGTTCTGCCCGAGCGACTTCTTGGGCGAAAGTCCGCGGGACTCGAGGATCTGTTTGATCTGCTGGAGGGTCTGCATGGCACACAAGCGTGCGGGATGGTACGCGAGTCCTCCCGCGGCCCCGGGACCGCCTCGCTCACAACTCGACGATCAGCCCGAGCGCATCGCCCTCCAGCGCCGACCGGATCGCCGCCGGCGCATCGTCCAGTCTCACGCGCTTGGGAATCAGCCCCGACACGTCCACCCCGCCGCCCGGCTGAAGCAGCCCCAGCGCCTCCGACAGGGCCGACGCCGCCACCGGCCCGTCGCGGCAGCCCACCAGTTGAATCTCCCCGACCATCAGCGGCGTCAGGTCCGGCGCCCGGACCCCACCCTCATCTGCCGCGTCCGGGAACGGCTTCCCCGGCGGCAGCGGTTCCAGCAGCGTCGGCGACACGAGCACGACCGTCCCGCGCGGCCGCACCATCTGCGTCGCCGTTCGCACGCCCACCCCCGCGTCCCGCGGCGGCGCGCACACCACGACGACGTCCTGGTCCTGCCGCCGCCCCGCCTCCTCGATCGGCCGGTGCTTGAGCCCCCAGCGCTCGCAGACGCCCAGCGCCGCCGCGCTCGAGGACAGCACGCGCGTGGACCGGTTCGACAGCGACAGCACCCGCGCGATCAGCAGCGCCAGCGCCGCGTCCGCCGGCCCGCCGTCGGTGATCACCGTGATGAACCCCTTCCCCGCTGCGCGGGTCACCTGCGAGGCGTGTGCCGCCCGCACCACCGAGTACGCCAGCACCGCCTGGTCGTCGCTTACCACGTCCGGCACCGCCTGCAGCGACGCCAGCGGCACCGTGATCCGGTCCGCGCACACCCCGTCCCGCCCCGCCAGGCCGACCACCACCCGCGACCGGCAGTGCGCTGCCAGGCCCCCGCGGCACATGTCGCACGTCCCGCACGCGATGATCGGCCCCGCCACGACCCGCTTGCCCTTCAGCGCGTGCTTGTCGCGCAGCAGCGGCGGCGCGTCCTCCGGCAGGTTCACCCGCTCCACCGTCCCCACGAACTCGTGCCCCAGCACCCCGCTGAAGCGCGGCGCCAGCCGCCCGCCCACGATCGCCAGTTCCGTCGCGGTGATCGCGACGCGGTGCGGGCGGATCAGCGCCTCCCCCGGCCCCGGTTCCGGAGGGGCGTCCGCCGTGTGGATGCGCAGCGAGCCGGTCTGCGACTCGAATCTGAGGCTGCGGGTCCCCTTGCCGCTCACCCGGCTTCCCCCTCGCCTCCCTCACCCCCGCCCGACTCGGCGCTGATCGGCGGCATCCCGGCCGGCGTCCCCGGCTCCTCGTTCGGCGGCGGTGGCCAGAACGGCAGCCATTCCACCAGCGCCCGGTCGCGGCTGAACGCCGGATACGTGTACGGCAGCCGGCCCGCGAACGGGTTCTTCGCTGTCGCGGCCCAACGGAACCACGACCGGTGGTCGTCCCCGAAGTCCTGCCCCGTCAGCGTCCGCAGCGAGGCCGCCGCGTTGCGCGTCACGCTCAGCCGCGGGTCGCGCAGCGCCGCGATCAGCCCCTGGAGCACCCTGTCGTCCGCGTACTGCCCCAGCGCGTACGCCGCCTCCGCGCGCACGTCCGCCTCCTCCTCGAACCCGCGCTGGCCCGTCGGCGTCACCTCGACGAACTGCACCCGCTCCAGCAGAAACGGGATCGCTTCGGGGTTGTGTAGCCGCTGGAGCGCCCGTACGGCGTTGAGGCGCACCAACCGATCCGCATCGCGCGTCAGCGGCGCGATCGCCGGGACGTCCTCCGGCGACCCGTGCCGCCCCAGCGCGAACGCCGCGGCCGCCCGGACGCTCGCATCGCTGTCGCTCAGGTGCGCCCGGTACCCCCGAAGGTACACGCTCTCGCCCCCGAACGGCGCGTTGGCCAGCAGCACCGTACCGCGGAAGCGCTTGTCCGCGTCGTACGGATCGAACATCCAGGCCGCCGCCTCGGCCGGCGTCGGTGGCGCCGGAGCGATCGCCTGGAAGACGCTCTCGGTCTCCATGGGCGCCGCCTCGCACCCCGCGAGCACCGCGACCGCGGCCACCGCGGCGCCAGCCGAAATCGCCCCCAGAGCGCTCCGACCAAGAACGACATGACGGACGGGCACATTTGCCGCAAACGTGGGCATAGGGCAGAGTGTAAGAGGATTCCCCGCCCCAAGCGCGGCACGGAGCGCCGCCCGACCGGGCCGGGAGGAGGGGACTGATGCGGCACACGCGCGCATGGGGCCTGGCGGCGGTCGGCGCGGCGGCGGGAGTCGTCTGGGGGCCGTTCTCGATCGGCGGCTGCGCCGGCCAACCCAAGGACCCCGGCCCCGGCTCCGTCTTCGGCGTCGAGGAAGAGCCCATCGCCCCGGCCACCGGCACGCAGTGGGTCTCCCCCACGCCGCGCGGCCAGACCGCTGCCGCCCCGGAAACCCGTCCTGCTCCGCGGCCCGCCCCCGTCCGGCCTCCCGCGCGCTCCGCCGAGGGGCCCCTGCGAGCCGAACTCGTCGGCCTCCGCGTCGAGCGCGAGTTGCGCTATGTCCCGTGGGAGCCGGACCAACCCGGCCCGGTCGCCCTCCGCATCGAGCGTGACGCTCCCGCCCCCGACGGCGCTCCGTGGCACGTCCGCCGCTACACCACGCGAGCCGACGGCCGCGAATCTCTCGAGACCGACTACCTCTACATCCTCACCCCCGAAGGCGACGTCGCCATCAGCGAGATGATCGAACACGCCGACCGCGTGGAGGTCGTCTTCGACCCGCCGCTGATCGTCATCCCCGCCACGCTCGAGCGCGGCGACACACGCACGCAGTCCACGCGCATGACCGTCCACCCCCTCGGTGACCGCTCCCGTACGCAGAACGCCGGCGACGCCGTCAACGAGATCACCTACGTGGACAACGAGCGCGTCCGCACCCCCGCGCTGGACGCCGATGCCCCCGCCTTCCCCGCGCGTCACCTGCGTACGACGATGACGGCCAACCTTGGCGGCCCCCAGGTCCGCAACGTCACCGACCTCTGGCTCGTGGACGGCCTCGGGATCGTCTCCGAGCAGCGCCACGAGCGAACCACGCTCCTGGGCGCTCCGGTCCGCAACAACGTCCAGCGCTGGGCGCTCGCCGCCACCGGCCCTAGATCAGCGGCGACGGCCCCAGATCCAACTCGGGCGGCCGCAGCGCCAGCGGCGGCCGGAGCAACTCCAGGCTCGCGATAAGCCGGCGGTACTCCTCGCGCGACATCCCCCGTCCCACACGCAGCGGCGCCAACGTCCGCGCACGCCTCGGCGGCGCGATGTCCTCCGCCGGCGCCGGCGTCGGCTGCGCCACGAGCGTCCGGCGCTCCGGCGCCGCGGGCTCGGTTCTGGCCGATTTCTCGCGCTTCTGGCGCTGCTGCCGCTGCGCTGGACGCTGCTGCGGCCCATACGGCGCCGGCCTGGTCTGCACCCCCCGCGCCGGGGCCGGGCGGCCCATCGGCGGCCGCGTTCCGCCCGCCGTCTGACCCCCGGCGGGCTGCGCCCGCGGGATCGCGATCGGCCCACTGGGCCCCATGATGATGATCGGCGGGATCTCCCCGCCGCGTGACGACGCCTGCTCCGCCTCCTGCCGGCGCTGCATCTGCTCGCGCCGCAGTTGCTCCATCTGAGCCTGGCGTCGCCGCATCAGTTCTTCGAGGCGGGCTCGGTCGGTCGCGGTGGCGCGCTCGAGCGCCGCCGCCTGCTCCGCCAGCGGGTCGCGGCCCGTCCGGAGCATCTCTTCCATGCGCCGCTGCTGGTCGAGCATGCGCCGGCGGCGAGCCCGCTGCTCTTCGATCTTCCGCCAGACCCATGTCAGCCCCGAGAAGGCGAGGACGATCAGGACGATCAGGACCTGGAGGAATTGGAAGTTCTGTCCCACGTGACGATCCTAGGGCGCCCCCCCTCCGGCCCCCGCCCCCCGGCTTCGGGCCAACTCCACCCCGTTTACATCGGCCACCAGCAGTACCGGCTCCCCGGGTCCCCGCTCCACGGCCCGGAATCGGACCCCGAAGACCCCTTCCAGCACATTCGGCCGCAGGACCTCCTCCGATGGTCCCGCCGCCGCTACCCGCCCATCTTCCCCCAGCACGACCGCCCGATCCGAGAACGCCGCTGCCGCAACGAAGTCGTGCAGCACGATCACCACCGCCCGCCCGAGCCGCGCCTGCTCGCGCAGGATGTGCATCGCGTGCAACTCGTGCTTCGGGTCCATCGCCGAGCACGGCTCATCGGCCAGCAGCACCTGCCGCTCCGGCGGCGGATCGGCCCCCTCCAACTGCGCCAGCGCCCGCGCCAGCACGACCCGCTGCTGCTGCCCGGCGCTGAGCGTCGCGAACGGCTCGTCGGCCAGGTCCGCGACCTCCATCGCCGCCATCGCCCGCTCGACCGCCCCGTCATCCGGCCCCCGCGCGAACCGCCCCAGCCGCACCACCTGCTGCACCGAAAAGGCCGCCGTCACCACCGGCCGCTGCGCGATCGCGGCGATCAGCCCCGCGCGCCGCCGCGGCGGCACCGCGGCCACCGCCTCCCCATGCAACGTCACCCGCCCCTCCTGCGGCCGCAGCACCCCCAGCAGCAGCCGCAGCAGCGTGCTCTTGCCGGCCCCGTTGGGGCCGACCACGACCGTCACCGCCCCCGGCTCAAACGTCGCGCTCACCCCGCGCAGCACCGGCCGCGCTCCCGCCGCCCGCCCGCCCGCCGGGCGGTAGGCAAAGTGCACGTTCTCCGCGGTGAGCGTCATCGTCCCTCGGAAGCCCCCGCGCGGCCCGCGTTGCTGCCGCCCCGCGCCGGCCATAGGCTAGCGACCCGGCGGGATCGCGTGTCCCCGCCGGCCGAGGACCAGCGATGGCGACCAACAACAGCGCGGGAACCGGAGCGGGGGGAACGGCGGCCACGGCGGATACCACCTTCGGCGGCAACACCGTCGCGGTCCTTGGGGCGACCGGCTTCGTCGGCCGCTACCTCGTCCGCGAACTGCTCCGCCGCGGCTACACGGTCCGCGCCCTGGGCCGCTCGCGCGAGAAGGCCCGCCAAGTCCTCCCCCGCGACACGCGCCTGACCTTCCTCCAGGGCGACGTCTTCTCCCAGAAAGACCTTGCCGAACTGCTCCGCGGCGGCGAGGAGAAGGCCGGGGCCCTTATCAACCTCCTGGGCATCATCCGCGAGACCGGCGGCGGCCAGACCTTCCAGCGCGTCCACGTCGATGCCGTCCGCGAGGCGATCGCTGCCTGCCGCGAGGCCGGCGTCGGCCGCTTCCTGCACATGTCCTCCCTCGCCGCCAGCCCCGAGGGCAAGGGCGGCTACCAGAAGACCAAGTGGGAGGGCGAGCAACTCGTCCGCCGCTCGGGCCTGGACTGGACCATCTTCCGTCCGTCCATCATCCACGGCCCTGATGGCGAGTTCGTCCAGATGGTCAAGGGCATGTGCTCGGGGCAGGAGCCGCCGTACTACTTCCTCCCGTATTTCTCGCGGCGGCGTCTGGACATGTCCGTGCCCTTCGGGCGCGTCGTGTGGGAGTCCCCCCGCGTGCAGCCGGTGGCGGTGGAGGACGTCGCCGCCGCGATGGCCGAGTCGCTGCGCCGGCCCGAGGCCATCGGCGAGATCTACCCGCTCGGCGGCCCGGATGTCCTCGACTGGCCGGAGATGCTCACATACCTGCGCGACACAATCCCGGGGTGCAACCGCAAGATGCCGCCGTGGCACATCCCCGGCACGCACGCCGCCGCCATCGCCCGGGTTGCCAAGGCGCTCGGCCTGGGAAGCCTCCTCCCCTTCGACGCCGGCACGGCGCTGATGGCGATGGAGGACTCGGTCGCCGACCTCACCAAGGCCCGCACACACCTGGGCTTCTCGCCGCGGCCGTTCCGACCGACCGTGGCGGCCTACGCCGCCCGGGCGTAAGTCCGCCGGGCGACGCCTCGACGCTCCAATCCGGCCCGCGGAGCGATGACCCTTCCCCGTTTCGGGCGGGATCCAGGGCCATCCCCGGGCTGGCCGCCTATACTTGTTCTGTCTGAGCGGCCTTGGGGGAGCGGTCTCTGCCGCCAATCCTGACGAACCGACGGACCGATGAAGCAACCACGGCTGCCCCGTGCGCCGTCCGGGCGGGTGTTCCACAGTGGAGCGCCCCGGCACAGGCCACGGTACGCTGCGGGGGGAAACGGAACACACATGCCTCTGAAGTACGCCCAGCGCCTGCTGGACCACCTCCAACACGACACCTACGAGCCTACTCAGGCGGCGCGCCTGATGGCCGACCTCGGCATCCCGCCGGAGTCCGCCGCTGAGTTTGAGGACGCCCTGCGCGTCATGGCCGCCCGCGGCGACATCGAGATCGACGCCCGCGGCACCGTCCGCCTCCCGTCGATGCCCGACGAGATCACCGGCACCTTTCGCAAGAACCAGCGCGGCTTCGGGTTCGTCATCCCCGATCGGCCCTACCGCGAGGGCGACCTGTTCATTCCGCGCGACGAGACGCGCGACGCGCTGACCGGCGACACCGTCCGCGTCGCCGTTGAACGCACCATCCGCCGCGGCGAAAAGGACATCGTCGGCTCCATCATCGAGGTCATCCGCCGCAAGCGCAAGAGTTTCAGCGGCGAACTCGTCCAGCGCGGCGGCATGTGGCTGGTCTTCCCCGACGGCAAGGAACTCACCCAGCCCGTCGTCGTCCCCGACGCCGGCTCCAAGAACGCCAAGGCCGGCGACAAGGTCATCGTCGAACTGCTCAAGTACCCCGAGGGAGACATGGTCGGCGAGGGCGTTGTCGTCCGCGTGCTCGGCGAGGCGGGGCTCCCCGACGTCGAGACGCAGGCGACCATCGCCGCCTACGACCTGCCGAGCAACGAGTTCCCCGAGCCGTGCCTCCAGCAGGCCCGCGAGGCCGCCGCGCGGTTCGATGAGGAAGTCGCCCGCGGCTTGCGTGAGGGGTGGGGGGCCGACCGCCTCGACCTTACCAGCGACTTCATCATCACGATCGATCCGCCGGACGCCAAGGACTACGACGACGCGATCAGCATCCGGCGCACCACGCTCTCCGACGGCACTGTTGGCTGGGAACTGGGCGTCCACATCGCCGACGTGGCGCACTTCATCCCGCCCGGCTCACCTCTGGACCTTGAGGCGGCCGAGCGCGGCAACTCGTGCTACCTGCCGCGCCACGTCATCCCGATGCTGCCGGAGATCCTCTCCAACGGCATCTGCTCGCTCCAGGAGGGCGTGGTCCGCTACTGCAAGAGCGCGTTCATGACTTACTCGCGCGACGGCCGCATTCTCCGCGAAGGTGTCGCCGCGACGGTCATCAAGTCCGCCAAGCGGCTGACCTACCTCGAGGCCCAGGCCCTCATCGACGGCGACCTTGAGGAAGCCCGGCGCCACGCCAAGACCGAGCCGAACTACACCGACCAACTCATCTCCACCCTGCGCGAGATGGACGCCTGCTCCCGCGCCATCCGCGAGCGCCGCCGCCGCCAGGGCATGATCCACCTCGAACTCCCGGAGGTGAACCTCATCTTCGACGAGCACGGCCACGTCGTGGACGCCGAGCCCGAGGACGACGCGTACACGCACACGCTCATCGAGATGTTCATGGTCGAGGCCAATGAGGTGCTCGCTCGCCTCTTCGAAGGCCTCTCCGTCCCGTTGATCCGGCGCATCCACCCCGAGCCCACGCCCGGCGACGTCAGCGAACTGCAGACCTACGCCCGCGTCGCCGGCTACAAGATCCCCAAGCGGCCGACGCGCGAGGAACTCCAGGGCCTGCTCGAGGCGACCGCCGGCACCGGCGCCGCCCGCGCCGTCCACATGGCCGTGCTGCGCACGCTCACCAAGGCCGAGTACTCCCCCGCGTTGATCGGCCACTTCGCCCTCGCCAGCGAGGCCTACGCCCACTTCACCAGCCCCATCCGCCGCTACGCCGACCTCACGGTCCACCGCGCCCTGGCCGAGTATTTGCGCCACACCGACAACGGCACGAACCGTCCGAAGGACGACAAGGCCCGCAAGGCCCTGGGCCGCCGGCTCATGGAGAGTCCGATGTGTCCGGACCAGGACACGCTCGTGCAGATCGCCCGCAAGATCACGGCCACCGAGCAGAACGCCGAGGCCGCCGAGCAGAGCCTCCGCGCGTTCCTGGTCCTCCAACTCCTCTCCAACCACATCGGCGAGGCTTTCGAGGGGATCGTCACCGGCGTCTCCCCCTCTGGCGTCTTCGTCCAACTCGAGAAGTACCTCGCCGACGGCTTCATCAAGGCCGCCGATCTCCCCACCGGCGGCAAGCCCGGCCACCCGCATTACCACGGCGGCTTCGGCGGCGGGCGCTGGACCGTGGACCCGCGCACCGGCGCCCTGGTCCACCAGTCCGGCCGCTCGTTCAACATCGGCGACCGCGTCACTGTCCAGATCGCCAGCATCGACCTGGCCCTGCGCAAGATGGACCTGGTCATCGCCAGCCCCGAATCGCGCCAGGTCGGCAAGGACAAGAAACTCCCCCAGTCTCGCTCCGGCGGCCTCGGCGGCGGCGGCCTTGCCATCGATTACGACGTCCTCAAGTACGGCAAGACCGGCGCCCAGCGCCGCGCCCAGCGCTCCAAGGCCCGCGAACGCAACAAGGCCGACTACCGCCAGCAGCGCAAGGACAAGGGCAAGCGGTAGGTTGAGGCACCAGGCACTGGGCATCCGGCATTCAGCGAGTCTGCAGTTGCAGATCGCCGCTCGTGAGCCAATCCCTCTTGGTCTGCGTCTGATCCTTGATGCTTCACTACTGCCTGGTGCCTGGTGCCTGGTGCCTACGTTCTTCTGAATCGCTGCAGGCTCTCCCCCTCCTTCACATACCCCAGGAACTTCCCCCGCGGCGTCATCCCCGCCACCATGTCCGCGTCCAGCCCGATCACCCGCGTCCCCGTGTCGTCCTCCACCAGCGCGAAGCACGCCACCGGCCGCGTGCGGATGTCCTCCACATCACGCGAGCCGTAGTCGTACACCGCCAGCCACCCCTCCGCCGGCACGATCTGCAGGATGCGCTGCTTGGCCACCATGCCCCCAGCGTACCCGATCCGCCGCGGCGGCGGATGTCACCGCTTCGCAACACTCAGCAGCCCCCACGCCAAAGCCGACTCCCCCGGATGCTGCGCCGCCGTCCGCCGGTACTCCTCGACCAGCCGCGGCAGCGGGCGCTCGTCCGGCTGCCGCGGCGCCGCGGCCACCGGCCCCGTGGCGTTGATAACCGGCGCCGCCGGCCCAGTCACACCCCGCGTTGTGTACCCGGCAACAAACGCCAGAGCCAGCCCCGCCGCCGCCGCCGCCCTCCACCCCCACGCCTTACGTCGCGCCGACGCCGCGACAGCCGCCGGCATCGCCAGCCGCGCCGCCAGCGCCTCCGCGTGCTCGCGCGGCACCACCATCTGACGCACCGCCGCCTGCGCGGCGCCCAGCCCCGCCACGTGCTCGCGGCATGTCGCACACACGTCCAGGTGTGACTCCACCGCCCCCCGCTGGTCCGGCGCCAGTTCCCCGGCCAGGTACTCCGCCAGCACATCGCTCACCGATCTGCACGACATGGTCATCGCCGCACGCTCCGCCGGGCCTCCCCGGTCTCGACATCAACGCCCATCGCCTCCCGCACCGCCGTCAGCGCCCGCACGTAGTGCGTCTTGGCCGTCGGCTCCGCGATCCCCAGGTCCGCCGCGATCTGCGCGAACGTCAGTCCGTCGGCCACCTTCGCCAGCAGCACCAGCCGCTGCATCTCCGACAGCCCCGCGACCGCCTCGCGCACGCGCTGCCGCTCCTCCTCCCCGGCCCGCGCCGCGCCCTCGTCCGATCCGCCCGCGAGCCGCGCCCGCGCCGCCGCCCGGACGCCCGCTGCCCGGTGCCGGTCCACTGCCGCGTTCGCCGTCACCCGCCGCAGCCACCCCATCTGCGCTGCGGCGGACTCCACTCGCGGCGGCGTCCGCACAAGCCTGAGGAACACCTCCTGCGTCACGTCCAACGCTTCCGGTACTCACGCACTCTCCTTTCACTGCCCCCGGCGCGGCACGCGGCTGCTTGCCATGATCACCTGGTCGCGGTCCATCACCGCCAGCGCCGTGAACTCCCACACCAGCGTCCCATCCTCGACTCGATCCGCATTATGCGCCACGACTTCGCCCGGCAGATTCACGCGCACGACCCACCGCTCGTCCGCCAGGTCCTCCGTCACCGCCCGCCGGTCCTCTTCCGCCCGGTAGGCCGCCTCGAAGGCCGCCCGGTCCGCCCCCGCGATCCCCTGCGCCGTCAGCGCCGCGTCCACCGCCGCTCGCAGTCCCGCGACGAACGCCTCCGCCCCTGCCGCGATCGCCGCGTTGCGCTCCGCCGACTCCTCCTGCACGAGCAGCGCCAGGATCGGCCCCGCGTCGTACGTCTCCGCCGCCCGCACGACCGCGCTGCGCACCGCCAACGCCCGGTCCTGCGGCAGGTCGGGCAACGCCGCCAGCCCCGCGTCCACGAAGTGCAGGTGCTTGTCCACCTCGATCCGCTTCAGCGCGTCCACCAACTCCGCCCTCTGCGCATCGGTCAGGTCGCGCGGGTCGGTATCAAGCGGGAGCCGGTCCTCCTCTTCGAGCAGGCGCTTCATGTACGTGTACGTTGCATCCTGCCTCGCTACGTACGTCCGCCGCAGGTGGTAATACGTCCCATCCGGCCGCTCCTCGATCGTGAGGGTCGTGGGGAACCGCAGCGCCGCATGCCCCCGCGGGTCGTCGGGTTCGGCGTACGACTCCGGGATGGCTCCCCCCGGCGGCACGACCGCCTCGGCCACGCGGACCAGCCTGTTCCCGTCCTCTTGCGGCGCATCTGTCACCGCCCAGGTCCGTCCCGCCACCGGCATCGCATCTCCCGGCCCCGTGATGTCGGCCGGATCCCCTCGCAGCGTGCTCCGCAGGGTCACGGCCCCGTCCGGGCTCACCCGGATCTCCTCTCGCCGCTCCAGGCACCCAGTCAAACCCCAGACAACAACCGCCGCCACCCCGATCGCCCACCTGTTCGCACAGCGCACGGTACCTACCATCGCGGGTCCTCCAGCCGGGCGGCCGGGGCCGAAGACCCTGGCCGCCCACAAAGTCCAACGGCGAGCCTCCCGTTCCAGATGACAGGCAAAGCCGTGGCGGCGGAGGGCCGATAAAGGACCGGGCCCGCGTTGGGCATTCCAGCAAGACCCGGTGGGATGGGTAGGCTGGGGAAGACGGTCGGGCGGGGGCGGAGACGAGCGTGATGGAAGAGCCGGGCCAGACAACGCCGACCGGGGAGGGAGCAGGGCAGCCCGCCGCCGCGCCGCCGTCGGGCGCCCCGAGCGACGCCGGCCTGAAGGCCGTCCTCGACCTCCTTAACGCGCTGGGCCGCTCCGACTTCGCCGCGGTGCAGCAGATGACTGGTGGCGTGCGCTTCTCCGCGGACTCGCTGCGGGCCACCATCAAACGCTTCGGCAAGACCCCGGCCGAGCCGCCGGGCAACATCGCCTCGCACTTCAACATCCGGCCCGTGCCGATGACCCAGGAGCCCACCTGGTCCATCGGCGTGCCGATGTGGACCAAGGAAGAGGGCCGCAGCGAGATCGAGATCCGCATCCGCGTCGTCGAAGGGGGCGGCGGCGTGAAGGTGATGCTCGACGCCGTCCGCGTCCCCTGACGCTTCCTAGGAATGGCCCGCCGTTCCGCGGCGGGATGCCATCCGCAGCAACTTCAGTTTGCGAAGTTCGCCCACGGGCTGGTCGTGCCGATCTGCCCCGTCGTGGTCACGGTCGGGCCGTACGTGTTTCCGACCCCACTCACGACGATGTTCTGCGTGTTCGCCCGCGCCGTGTTGCGGATGATGAACGACGAACTCCCCTCCACGCGGATCCCGTAGTCGTTCTGCGTGACGTGGTTCGAATCCACGCGCACGTCCGAGATGCTGTTCAGCACGTAGATCCCGGCCCCATCAGGGATCGCGGTGCCGTTCCCGCGGCAGAGATTCCCTTCGATGATCGAGCCCGAGCCGGCGACGTAGATCCCGCTCTCGGCGTTATGCGCCGCCGTGCACCCGCGGATGTGGCACGCCCCGTTAGCGACGAAGAAGCCCTCCCCCTCGTTCAAAGTGGCGACGCACCCCTCCACGACGAACCGTCCGAAGAGGTGATACCCCTGCGAGCCGTTCCCTGTCGCCAGGCAATCGCGCACCACGCCTTCCCCCGAGAGGTAGAACCCGATGTTCCCGTTGTTCGCGGCGATGCATCGCACCGCGGTGCCCATCAGTTCGATCCCGAACGAGCCGCAGTCTCGCACCGTCAGGTCTTCGACGGCGTTGGTGCCGTTGACCAGCCCTTGGGCGATCATGACCCCGCGCGAGCCCCACCCCTCCACGAACCCGTTCCGCACCCGCACCGCGCGGGACTGGGCCGTGTGCACGATCCCCGACAGCGAGCCCGGCACGCCGCGGACCGTGAACCCGTTGAGATCCAGCGTGACGTCTTGCGCCGTGATCTCGATCCCGTGCTTGCCGCTCTCGCCGATGACGTCGCCGGTCAGGTAGTACGACCCCGGCAGGGTGATCTTGTACACCGACGGCGAGTAGTCGTCGTCGCCGGGCGTCGTCTCAGGGCCGACGGGCGTGCGCGGTTCGACCTGCGTCAGCGTCCGGTGGGTCGGCGTCACCGGCCCCGCCGGCGGGCTCAACGGCCCCGCCAGGGCGCCGCCCGCCGGCAATGCGGCGGCGGCCAGCATCGCGATACAAAGGGTTCGCAGGCTCATCCGTGTCTCCTTGAAGTTGTGTGGTGCGGGTGACGAGTGGGGGAGGGGGGGGTCAGTACGAGAAGTTCGCCCACGGGTTCGTCACGTTGAAGCCCGACCCCGGGTTGATGATGATCTGGCCATAGTCGCTCGAGGGGTGCAATGAGAAGGCGACGCTCCCGTTGCCACGCGCGGAGTTGCGGACAAAGAGGTGCTTGCCGTTCGGACTGAGGACGGCGCCGGAGCCCGAGTTGGAGTTGAACTGGTTGCCCTCGATGCGGCACGACGTGGCGCCGCTCATCCACAGTCCGTGCCACGTGTTGGACGTGCACTCGTTGTCGGTGAGCAACCACCCTGATCCGGTCTCGGAGTAGATGCCGTACCCGTTACTCGACGCGACACACCCGCGGATCACCCCGCCCGCCGCGCTGAAGTGGAACCCGGCATGCGAGTTGTTCACTGCGGTGCACGACTCGATCGTCACCCTCGCGGCCGCCTCGAACCCATTGTCGTTGCACTGATGCGCCGTGCACCGTGACACTGCCGACCCGGCGAACAGCGAAAAGCCGTCGTCCCCCGCTTCTCGCACCACGCACATCTCCGCCCGCCCATAGGAGTTGACGACGATCCCGTCGCCCGCCGTCGCCGCGACCGTACACTCGGTCACCAGCGAGTGGGCGCCGGCATTGATCCCGGTGGCCCCCGTCGCACGCACCGAGCACCCCGTGATCCGCCCGTGGCCAGCGGTCTGGATCCCGGTGCCCCCGCTCGACTCGACGATGCAGTCGCGGATGATCGATGAAGCGCCTGTGCGGATTCCGTCCAGGGCGCACCCCACGACTCGCACCTCCTCGAGCCGAACATTCGTGTTGGTGAGGTACACGCCGTACCGCCCGCCGATGACCGTTCCGTTACGGATCGTCACGTTGGTGAATCCGCTGTAGATGGCGTCCGTCGTCGTGCCCTCGCACGTGACGGTGTACCCGTTGAGGTCAAGCGTGACGTTGTTCGCCCAGATCGTGATCGCCGGCCGCCCCGCCGGAGCGTTCACCGGGCCCGTCAGGTAGTACGACCCCGGCTCCGTGATCATGAACACGCTGCTGGTGTCCGTGGCCACGAACCCCGGGGCCACCGGCGTCCGAGGCTCGATCTGCGTCAGCGTCTTCATCGTCGGGCCGACCGCATCCGCCGGCGGGGTGACCGGTCCCGCGAGCGAAAGCGACGAGGCGGCCAGAGTCGCGGCGATCGCAAGAATGTGGTGGCGCATCGGTGTCTCCTTCTGTCCCCGCCCGCCGACCCAATGCGACGCGGCGGCCCCACGCGGCTACCCGGCAATGACCCCGTCCCACAAAAAAGACAGACGCCCACCCGGGAGGGGCGGGCGCCTGCCTGCTCAACCGACGATTGGCGCCATCACCATCCGCCGCTCACCGCCACCGATGCTCCGAACCGGTCCTTGCGGCCGCTCCCATCCTCCCAATGCGACAATCGCGCCGATTCGGCCAGCCCCGCCCCCCGCCAAGCGCAGGTCGGAGTCCCGCCCCCGTCCCGTCGCTCTGCTCAATACGGCGGCAGCGACACCGGCCGCTGGGCCTCTCTCGTTGCCACGACCCGCTCAAACTGCTCCGAGAGCCTCCGGATCCACGCCGCCGACCGCGGCCACTCCGCCAGCCCGCGCAGCCAAGGAACGCCGATCGGCCGGTGACGCCGTCAGGCTCTTTCTCGCCTTGCACCTGCGACGTCGCCGCGTCACGATTGATCCGGACCGCCGCGTGCTCATCTTCGAGTGGGGCCGCCGACGGCGCGAGATCGGGTTCGACGCCGTTGAGGATGTGCTGCGGTTCTACCAATCGAAAGCCGGCGAGGTGCACATCATCTCCGGCCGCGATCAGAGCGGCCGGCGGATCCGCGAGAGAGTTCACCCGCTGCTCGCCCCAACACTCGAGTTCCGTCATGCGATCGAACGCTACTTGGGCGACCGCATCCAGGATCCACCCTCCCGGATGTTCGTGCGTTATGCCATCGGCGCTGCCATCGCCGGCGCTGTGATCATCGCTGTGCCGCTCGCCCTGCTTGTGGTCGAGTTGATCCGATGATGACCGCCCGAGGAAGAGCCGACCGCGCTCTACCGTAGCATGTGCCTCAGGTACCGCCCCGTGTGGCTCCCCTCCACCTTCGCCACATCCTCCGGCGTCCCTTTGGCGACCACCGTCCCGCCCTTGTCGCCCCCCTCCGGCCCCAGGTCGATGATCCAGTCGGCGCACTTGATCACGTCCAGGTTGTGCTCGATCACCACCAGCGTGTTCCCAGCATCCGCCAGCCGGTTCAGCACCCCGATAAGTTTCCGCACGTCCTCGAAGTGCAGCCCCGTCGTCGGCTCGTCGAGCACGTAGAGGTGGTGCGCCCCGCTCCGCTCCTCGGTTCCCGAGCCCTTGCCCAACTCCGTCGCCAGTTTCACGCGCTGCGCCTCGCCCCCCGACAGCGTCGTGCTCGGCTGCCCCAGTTTGATGTACCCCAGCCCCACATCCTGCAGGCACTTCGCGAACCGCAGGATCACCGGGTGGTTCTCGAAGAACCCCACCGCCTCATCAACGGTCATTTCCAGCACGTCCGCGATGCTCTTGCCGCGGTACTTCACCTCCAGCGTTTCGCGGTTGTACCGTGTCCCCCCGCACACCTCGCACGGCACGTACACATCCGGCAGGAAGTGCATCTCGATCCGTTTGAGCCCCTGCCCCTCGCACGCCTCGCACCGCCCCCCGCCGCTCTGCGCCCGCACGTTGAAACTGAACCGCCCCGGCTTGTACCCGCGGATCTTCGCCTCGCGCGTCGTCGCGAAGATCTTGCGGATGTCGTCGAAGATCCCCGTGTACGTCGCCGGGTTGCTCCGCGGCGTCCGCCCGATGGGGCTCTGGTCCACCTCGATCACGCGGTCGATGTGCTGCAGCCCCGTCACGCGCGTGTGCGCCCCCGGCCGCAGCCGCGCCGCCGCCGCCACCGTCGCCGTCGGCATCCCCGGCTGAAGCCCCAGGTGCTTCTTCGCCGCCAGCAGCAGGATGTCGTTCACCAGCGTGCTCTTGCCCGACCCCGACACGCCCGTCACGCAGATCAGACCGCCCACCGGGAACGCGACGTCGATCCCCTTGAGGTTGTGCTCCCGCGCTCCCTTGATGCACACCGCCGTCTTCTCGCTCACCGGCCGCCGCTTCCGCGGCACCTCGATCTTCAACTCCCCCGAGAGGTACTTCCCCGTCAGCGAGTCCGGGTTCGCCGCGATCTGCTCAACCGTCCCCTGCGCGATCACACGCCCCCCGTGCACGCCCGGCCCCGGCCCGATGTCCAGGATGTGGTCCGCCGAGCGGATCATGTCCTCGTCGTGCTCGACGACGATCACCGTGTTCCCGCCCCCGCCCGTGTCCGCCAGGTGCCGCAGCGTGCTGATCAGCCGCGCGTTGTCCCGCTGGTGCAGGCCGATCGTTGGCTCGTCCAGCACGTAGCACGCCCCGACCAGTTTCGACCCCACCTGCGTCGCCAGTCGGATCCGCTGCGCCTCGCCCCCCGACAGCGTCCCCGTCTTGCGGTCCAGCGACAGGTACTCCAGCCCCACGCTCTCGAGGAACCCCAGCCGGCCCAGCACCTCCTTGATGATCGGCTCCGCGATCGCGCGCTGCTCCCCGCTCAGCCGCAGGTTCTCCATGAACGCCCGGGCATCGGTGATCACCAGCCGCGTCAGTTCCGCGATGTTCAGCGCGGCGGTCGAGAACGACGACCGCCCGATCACCTGCTTCGAGTGCGCCCGCGCCCCGTCCGCCGCGTGCCCGCTGGGCAGCAGCACGTGCAGCGACTCGATCCGCAGCCGGTCCCCCAGGCACGTCGGGCACTCCCGCTCGCGCATGTACTGCCCGAGCCACTCCTTGACGAACGAGGAGTCCGTCTTCTCGTACCACTTCCGCAGCCCCGCCGTCACCCCCTCGAAGTCCGCCCCGTACGCCTTCTCGTCCGCCGCCGTCGTCCCGTGCAGCAGGATCCGCCTGGCCTCGGCGCTCAGCGACTTGTACGGCTTGTTCGACGGCACGCCGAAACTCTGGCAGAAGTACCGCAGCCGCTTGCGGTAGAACTTCCCCATGGGCGGCGGCACCTGCCACGGCGCGATCGCCCCCTCCGCGATCGACTTGTCCTGGTCCGGCACGACCAGGTCCTCGTCGAACTCCATGATCACGCCCAGCCCGTGGCACTCCGGGCACGCCCCGTTGGGCGCGTTGAACGAGAACAGCCGCGGCTCCAGCTCCGCCAGCGCGCACTCCGGGTGCACGGCGCACGCGAACTTGCTCGAGAAGACCCGGTCGATCCACACCCCCTGGCCGGAGGCATCCTTCGTCTCGGTCGAGACGATCACCGCCCCGTCCCCCAGCTTCAGCGCCGACTCCACCGACTCGGCGATCCGCTGGCGGGCGTCGGCCGCCAGCACCACCCGGTCCACCACCACCTCGATGTTGTGCTTCTCGTACCGCCCCAGCCCCAGGGGGTTCTCCCCGCCCTTGAGCGCCGCGTCCCGCAGTTCGACGACCTTCCCGTCCACCCGCGCCCGCGCCCACCCCTGCTTCCGCAAATCCTCCACGACGTCCGCGTGAAACCCCTTCTTCGCCCGCACCACCGGCGCGAGGATCATCATCCTCGTCCCTTCCGGCAGCAGCGGGGGGGTCATGATGGTCTCGACGATCTGGCTGGCGCTGGTCGCCTCGATCGGCAGCCCGCACCGCTCCAGCACCGTCCCGTCCTTCTTCGTCTTCACCGGCGCCCAGCACACCGGCCGCCCGCACCGCGCGTACAGCAGTCGCAGGTAGTCGTAGATCTCCGTGCTCGTCGCCACCGTGGACCGCGGGTTGCTCACCCCCGACCGCTGCTCGATCGCGATCGTCGGCGGCAGCCCCTCGATGTCCTCCACGTCCGGCTTCTTCAGTTGCTCCAGGAACTGCCGCGCGTACGCCGACAGCGACTCCATGTACTTCCGCTGCCCCTCGGCGAAGATCGTGTCGAAGGCCAGCGAACTCTTCCCCGACCCGCTCAGCCCCGTGATCACCACCAGCCGGTCGCGCGGAATATCAACATCAACATTCTTGAGGTTGTGCTCCCGCGCCCCGCGGATGCGGATCGACTTCGCCGGGTCCACCGGGTGCGGCGTCGGCTTCGCCGGCGCCGGGGCCGTCCAGATGGCCTCCCCCCCCGCGGCGGCCTTGCTCCCCCTCGCCGCCCCATTGGAACTCCCCTCGCCCGGAGTAACCTCGGTCGGCTTCCGCTTGGATGAGATTCGCGTCATGGGAAATCCGGTGTCCGCGGCGCCGCGGCTGGATGCACTCACTGCTGCAACCTGAGGAGGGGCCCGGCGTTGGTGGGGAGATGGTAGGTCGCCACCGGCCGCCGTCGCGCCGCCCACCGGCCCCGGATTACCCCCGGCCCACCCGCGCCCGGGCCTGCTTCATCGCCTCGACGATCCGCCCGAACACCACGTCCCGCGTGAACTGCCGCCGCACCAGATCCTGCCCGGCCCGCCCCATCGCCCGGCACCGTTCCCGGTCGCTGATCAGCGTCTCGATCGCCTCGATGTATTCGCGGTCATCGGTCGTGTCCACGACGAACCCGGTCTTCCCGTGCTCCACCAGGTCTGGGATCCCCGTCATCCGCGGCACCACCACCGGCAGCCCCGCCCCCTGCGCCTCCACCGCCGGCCAGCACGACGTATCCCGCTGGCTCGGCATGCAGAACAGGTCGCAACTCGGGACGATCTCGTTCACCAGCCGGTCCCGCGGCACCTGCCCGTGCCAGACGACGCCCGGCAGTGGGGGGGTGTCCGCCGGCCGCTCCCGCGACACCGCGTGCAACTCCGCCCGGTCCTTGAAGTGCTTCTGGTGAATCTCCAGCAGCCGCTGCCCCCCCTTGCGCACCCAGTTGTTCCCGATGAACAGGATCCGCGGCTTGCGATCCGGCAGCGGCACGCCCGGCTCCAGGTCCGGCCGCGGCAGCACCTCCGACGTCGGCGGCGCCCACACGATCTTCTCCCGCCCCACGCCGTACCGGCGCACCAGCGACTCGCTCGCCCACTCGCTCGTGCTCGCGATCACCTCCGACTCGGCGAAGATGCGCCGCTCCGCCGCGATCATCGGCCGGTTCCAGCGCTCGCTGTCGCCCCACTCGTCGATCACGTTCCACGCCGTCGCGTCGAGGTTCGGGCACACCACCGGCCACGCCCCCGGCCGCCGCTGGTCGAGCACCCCCATCGAGACCAGTTGCTGCGTGCAGTGCACCGCGTCGAACCGCTCCAGCGGCAGCGCGCGATCGAACCACCGCCGGATGTACCACCGCCACCCCGCCAGCATCCGCTCGGCGCTGTAGTCGTACACCACCTCCGTCGGCAGCGGATGACACAGCACCTTCAGCCACAGCGGCGGATCGAACAGCACGCTCACCGCGTCCACATCATCCCGCTGCGCGCAGAACTTCTCGAACTCCAGCCCGATCGACCGAAGCCCCGTGTACTTCATCGTCACGATCAGCAGCCGCAGCCGACCGTCAGGCTTCTCCGGCGGCAGCCGATCCGGCGTGATCCCCTCGGTGTTCTTCGTGATGAATCTGATCATCCTGCCCCCTGGGTGGCCCGCCGCTCGGCGGCGGAAGCAACATCCCCTTCCACCCCCGACGCGCCGGCCTCCAGTTCCGCCGGCATCACCCGCACCGCCCGCCCATCCGCCAGCGCAACGAGTTGGTCCATCAGGTGGCTGTGCCAGATCCGTCCCGACAGTTCACGCCGCCCCCGCGCCGCCGCCGCCCGCGAGAACCGCTCCCGCTTCGCATCGTCGTTCATCAGCGACTCCACAGCGGCGATGAACCCCGCATCGTCCCCACGCTCGCACAGCAACCCGCTCACCCCGTCCGCCACCACCTCCGGGATCGCCGCCAGGCGCGACGTCACGACCGGCACCCCCGCCGCCTGCGCCTCCTGTGCCGCGATCAGGAACGTGTCCTCCCGTGTCGGCATTACCATCAGATCGGCGGCCGGCAGGACCTCCTCCACCAACTTCTCGTGCGGCGTCGCCCCATGCCACACGACGTTCCTGGCGCCCGGGTCCACCGGCGCCCCCGCCGAGCACACGTGCAACTCCGCCCGGTCCGCCCACCGCTCCTGGTGCCACCGCAGCAGCCGCGGCCCGCCCTTGCGCTCCCAGTCGTTGCCGACGAACACGATCCGCAGCGGCTCCCCGGGCCCGCGCACGCGCCGCTCGCGCATCTCCCCGACGGGCACGCACGGCATGTGCAGAAACAGCCGCTCCCGCGCCGCCCCGTAATCCCGCTCCACGGAGTCCATCGCCCAGCGGCTGGCGCACGCGACCGCGTCCGCCGCCCGGAAGATCCGCCGCTCCAGCCCCACCTCCAGCGGCGGCGCGCTGCTCCGCAGCCCGAACGCACGGTCGTACGCGACCGTCGTCGCATCGACGTTCACCACCAACTTCGCCGCCGTCCGCCCCGCCAGCGCGGGGATCGCCAGCGCCCGCTGCACCGCCATGATGTGCACGACGTCGAACCGCTCCAGCGGCAGCGACGGCCGCCCCCCCGGCCCGATCAGCGGCCGCAGCACGCTCCGCCACGCGTAGAACGACCGCCACGCCCGCAGGTCCCACCGTCCCACCGGCACGGGGCTCCGCGCCGAAAGCAGCCGCCGCACCCCCGTCAACTTCAACTTGATGTGCACCGCGTCGATGTCGGCCCGCTCCGCCGCGGCGTCGATCAGAAACCGCGTCGTCGTCCCGAACCCCAGTTCCAGCCCGTGCAGAAACAGCACCCGCGCCGGCCCCCCGGGCTCCCGCCGCGCCGGTGGCAGCGACGCCGGGTCCACCGGGTCCAGATTCGTGCACACCAGCCGGTTCATCGGGCCGAGAGTATAGAGGCGGGCCGCCCCGCGCCGCCCGCTGCTCCGCGGTGGAAGGTCAACCGCCGCGCCCGGCGCCTACGGCGCCGACTCCTGTCCCGCTTGCGGCTGCGGCTGCTGTTGTTGCTGTTGCGCCTGCTGCGCCGCCTGCATCCGCTGCGACCGGATCGCCCGCGCCTGGAAGATCATCCCCACCAGCACCAGCCCGATCGCCACCCCCATCAGGTACCACCCCAGCCGTTGCCGGAACGAACTGCCGCTCTGATTCGGCCCGCCGGCCGGGAACTGCTGCGCCATCACGCACCCCCGCCCGGCCGGGTGCTGCGCCGTCCGCCGCCGCGCCCCTTCTTGGTCGTCCGCACCCCCGGCATCCCCGCCTTCTTCCGCCGCGCCGCCGCCCGCGGCGACCCGTCCGCATCCTCCTCCACCTCGCTGCGCGTCACGCGGATCGACAGGCGCTCGTCCCCCGCGCGAGCCCGCTCCGCATCACGCCGCGCCTTGAGCATCTTCACCTGGTCGCGCAGCCGCGCGGCCTCCTCGAACCGCAGGTTCTGCGCCGCCTCCAGCATCTCCGCCTCCAGCATCCGGATCATCTCGTCGATCTCGAACGACTCTTCCGTCTCCCGCACCGCCGCACGCGCCGTCCGCCGCGCCTTGAGCGTCATCTCCAGCCCGCGCCGGATCGCTTTCTGCACCGACGCCGGCGTGATGCCGTGCTCCTTGTTGTACGCCAGTTGCTTCGCCCGCCGCCGCTCCGTCTCCTTGATCGCCGCGTCCATCGCGGGCGTTACCTTGTCGGCGTACATGATCACCGTCGCGTTCACGTTGCGCGCTGCCCGCCCCATCTGCTGGATCAGGCTCGTCGGCGACCGCAGGAACCCCTCCTTGTCCGCGTCAAGGATGCACACCAGCGACACTTCCGGCAGGTCCAGCCCCTCGCGCAGCAGGTTCACCCCGACCAGCACGTCGAACTGACCCGTCCGCAGGTCGTTGAGGATCTCCATCCGCTCCAGCGTCTCGATCTCGCTGTGCAGGTACCGCACCCGCAGCCCGCGCTCGTCGAGGTACCCCGCCAGTTGCTCGCACAGCCGCTTGGTCAGCGCCGTCACCAGCACGCGCTCCCCCCTGGCCGCGCGCTCCTGGCACCGCTCGATCAGGTCCGGCACCTGCCCGTCCGCCGGCTTGACGATCACCTCCGGGTCCACCAGCCCCGTCGGCCGGATCACCTGCTCCGCCACCACCCCGCCCGTGCGTTCCAGTTCGTACGGCCCCGGCGTCGCCGACACGTACAGCGTCTGCGGCACGATCGCCTCGAACTCCTCGAACCGCAGCGGCCGGTTGTCCAGCGCGCTGGGCAGCCGGAACCCGTGGTCCACCAGCACCTGCTTGCGCTGCTGATCCCCGTTGTACATCGCGTGGATCTGCGGCAGCGTCACGTGCGACTCGTCGATGATCAGCAGCCAGTCCCGGTAGTTCGGCCGCGCCCGCCGCTCCTCCACCGGCGACCGCGCAATCCCACGCCCCTCCGCCCCTGTCTCCTCCCCTTCGTGCCTCCGTGCCTCCGTGCCTCCGTGCCTGTCCTCCGCCGGCGGCGCAAAGTCAAAGTAATCCAGCAACGTGTACGGCCGCTCCCCCCGCCTCCTTCCATCCATGAACCTCGAGTAGTTCTCGATCCCCGGGCACGACCCCGTCTCCTCGAGCATCTCCAGGTCGTACTTCGTCCGCGCGATCAGCCGCTGCGCCTCCAGCAGTTTCCCCTGGCTCCGCAGTTCCATCACCCGCTCGTCCAGTTCCGCCCGGATCGCCGCCAGCGCCGCCTGCATCTGCTCCTCGGGCATGACGTGGTGCACCGCCGGGAACAGGAAGTACTGCGTCTCCTCCGCCAGCACCTCCCCGCTGACCGGGTTGACCAGTTCGATCCGCTCGATCTCGTCCCCGAACAGGTCGATCCGCACCGCGAACTTCTCGTACGCCGGCCACACCTCCAGCGTCTCCCCCCGCACGCGGTACCGCGACCGCTGCCACTCCACCTCCGTCCGCTGGTACTGCATGTCCGCCAGCGCCAGCAGCAACTGCCGCCGGTTGATCACCGACCCCTTCGTCAGCGTCAGCACCCGCCGCCCGTACGCCTCCGGCGACCCCAGCCCGAAGATGCACGACACGCTCGCGACGACGATCGTGTCCCGCCGCGACAGGATCGAACTCGTCGCCGCCAGCCGCAACTGGTCCAACTCATCGTTCCGCGACGAGTCCTTCTCGATGTAGATGTCCCGCTGCGGGATGTACGCCTCCGGCTGGTAGTAGTCGTAGTACGACACGAAATAGTGGACGCTGTTGTGCGGGAACAGTTCCTTCATCTCCTCGTACAACTGCGCCGCCAGCGTCTTGTTGTGCGACACGATGAGCGTCGGCTTCCCCAGCCGCTCGATCACGTTCGCCATCGTGAACGTCTTCCCCGTCCCCGTCGCCCCCAGCAGCACCGCCGCCCGCTCCCCCGAGCGCAGCCGCTCCGTCAACTCCGCAATCGCCTGCGGCTGATCCCCGGTCGGCTCAAACGGCGAAACGATCTGAAACGGCCGCGAAGGTGCGAACATCACGCGAATCGTAGACCCGTGGCACAGCCTCTCGGGCCATGCCTTCCCACCCCGCGCCCCCTCACGTCCCCTTCCCTCGGCCGGTCACCAAGCGTCCGCCGCCTTTCGCAAGGCGGGCTTCTCAACAGCCGGAGGTCAAGCGAGCGCTCGGGGGGGGGCGCAAACCTCCGGTCCGCGGCACCAGATCATCCCGCCCGCGCCGCCTCACTACCTCAACAACCCCCTCCGCCTCAGGTAATCCAAGAGCAGCGTCTCCATATCCGTATCCGACCGCACCAGCGCATACGACATCCCCCGCGCCGTCGCGTACGCCTTCAGTTCGCTCGTGTACCGATCCACCGCCGCCCGGTACTTCGCCAGCAGTTCCGCCGTGATCGTCACTTCCGCCGCCTTCCCCGTCTCGACGTCCATCAGCCGCAGGTCACCCAGAATCGGGTCCTCCCCATCCCCCGACCCGCCCGCCTTCGACGGATCCAACTCCCCCGGCGACAGAATCTGCAGGCAGTACGTGTCATACCCGCCCCCCGTTCCTCCCGCCCCCGCCAGATACCGCAACCCCTCCTGATACCCCTCGGGAATGAGGAAATCCGACAGCACCACCATCACCCCCTTCCCCGTCCGCGACAGCGCAATCGCCTTCAGCGCCGATGTGAAGTCCCCCTTCCCCCCGCCGCCAACCAGCGCCGTCCGCTCGACATCCTCCTCCAGCACTCCCGTTGCCGGCCCGCGCAGCGCATCGATCAAAAACCCCGCCACCCGCTGCACGTTCCGCCTCCCCCGCACCGGCGCCAGCCGCCGCAGCGAGCGGTTGTCGAACACGCTCATGTACACGCGGTTGTTGTTCACCAGCCCGATGTACGCCAGCGCCATCGCCAGCCGCTGCGCAAACAGCAGTTTGTTCCCCGCCTCCGCCGTCGGCCCCCCCGCGTCCATCGACGGCGACGCATCCAGCACCACGTGCAGCGCCAGGTCCTCTTCCTCCTGGAAGATCCGGATGAAGAACCGGTCCAGCCGCGCGAACACGTTCCAGTCGATCCGCCGCAGGTCATCCCCCGGCACGTAGTTGCGGTAATCCGCGAACTCCACCGACTGCCCGCGCCGCTTGCTCCGCCGCTCCCCGTGCATCTTCCCCGCGAACACCCGCCGCGACAGCACATCCAGCCGATCCAGCCGCGCCGACAGCGCCGGCGAGATCAACTCGTCGATCCTGGAGGGCCGCCTGGCGGACGACGCGAGCATGCGGAAGGGTAGGGACAGAGGCACGAAGGCACGCAGGCACGAAGGGGGCGCCACGAAGCCCACCCCAAAACGAAGAAGGCCCGCGCCACCAGACGCAGGCCCCTCAATCTTCCACTCCGTGCCTCCGTGCCTTCGTGCCTCCGTGCCTACCTCTTGCTATCCCGGATCTTCCGCCACTCCTCCGGCCCCTTCCCGTCGGCGTACTCCCACACCGTCACCTTCAGCCGCCGCACGCCCCACTTCCGCGCACTCTCGTGCGTCGGGAACAGCACGTCCAGCCGGTTCCCCTTGATCTTCCCCCCGCGGTCCAGCACCGGCACGATCTGATCCCCCGCGTACCCCGGTACCGTGATCATCGACCCCAGCGGCAGCACCCGCGAGTCCGCCGCCACGAGTTTCATCCCGTTGGCGAACACCGAGTGCAGCGACGCCGTGATCCCGTCCGCCGTCCCCGGGCACGACCGCTCGTCCGGCGAGTACGCCGTCACCCGCATCCACATCGTCTTCGCGGGCCGCACCGGCCGCCCGTTGAACCACCGGATCTCGAGGCTCCCCTCCATCCCCTCAGGAATGGGTGCAACCTCGAACTCGCTCTCGCCCTCCTCCGCCCCCGCACCGTCGCGCGACCCCGCCCCCGCCTTCACCGCGCCGCTCACATCCAGCCCCAGCGCCGCCGCCAGTTCCGCCGCCGTCGCCACGGGCAGCGACGACAGCCCCTCCGCCACCAGCGGATCGATCGCCGGCTCATCGTCCTCCGCCCCCGCCATCTCTGCCTCCGCCCGCGCCCCTTCCGCGACAACCTGCTCGACCACCGCCGGATCGACCGCGGCCAGGGCCGCCAGCCCGCCCCCGATCCCGCGGGTCTGCACTTCCTTCGTGATCACCGCCGACATCGCCACCATCGCGGCAAGGCCCCCGAGGGTCGCCCCCTCGAGCACCCACCCGAGAACCGCGCGGCGGCGCGCACCGGGAATCCGCATCCGGGATGTGTCGCTGATCTTCAACTGTCTGCTCCGCTTCCCCGCCGCCCCGTCCCCGTTCCCCCGGCCGCGGGCCTCCACGCTGGACAAGGCCCGTCAGTTCACGCTCTTGCTTTCTCCAGCCCGATCCCCTCCCCCGCCTCCCTTCCCCCCCCCCCCCCCCCCCCCCCCCCCCCCCCCCCCCCCCCCCCCCCCCCCCCCCCCCCCCACC